>Ga0160427_10000193_pt1 | contig 41111 bp, 45 predicted proteins | sample SolpanmetagenomL_FD_108194 | JGI IMG/M metagenome (GOLD analysis project Ga0160427, IMG submission 108194) | Solar panel surface microbial communities from Lawrence Berkeley National Laboratory, California, USA - L | ecosystem: Engineered > Built environment > Solar panel > Unclassified ...
ATTGACTTCGGTCCCGACCAGGCGGGCTACACCCAGACCATCAGCGTGCCGGGCGTCAGCGACAACAGCTTTTCCATTCGCGGCATTCTAGAGGCCAATGGCGTGCAGACGGCCGTGCGCGTGAACGTGGACAGCGGCGTATTTGGCGAGGAAGCCAGCTACTTCACGCTCATCGTGACGGACGTGAGTTCGGCCAAGCGGGCGGCCGTCGTCTCAGCCGTGGCCAACAGCCTCGCCAACGGCGGCCTGGCCAGCGCCTTCGACTCGGCGGCCCTGGCCCCGGGCGACGGGCTCTCCAGCCTCGACTACGTGGCCCGTGAGTTCATCGACCTGGCCGGGGGCGCCGGCTACCTCTACAAGTGCTACCAGGACGCCAACGGCCAGGTGGTCTGGTTTCGCTTCAAAGTACAATAGCCTGATGAACAAAGTGCTGATTCGGGCCGATGGCCTGGCCCTGGCCGGCCCCACGGGCAAGCTGCTGGGCACTGACCCCGCCCGGCGGGCCACGGCCCAGCCCACCCTGGCCCCGCGCGTGGGCATCGCCACCAACTCGCCGCGCTGGGCCGCCGCGGGGAAGTGGGATGAGTTGCTGGCCAGCCAGCGGCCCGACATTACCATGCCCTTCGCTACCGCCGTCAACAACTACGGCCCCGCCGCCGACCAGCCTACCTACACGCTCAGCTTCCAGGTGACGGGCACGCCAGGTGAGGGTGTGCAGGTGCTGGGCTGCTGCGAGAGCGACGCCCCGATTCGCCTCTGGCTGAACGGCCAGGTGCTGACCAGCTACGCCCTGGCCGTGAACGACTACACCGACCTGCGCAAGGTGCTGGGCGCCGTGTGGGGCCTGCCGGCCGGCACCCACACGCTGGGCGTGCAGAAGCTGCACACCACCGGCAACTATGCCCCCGGCGTGCTCATCGGCGGGGCCTGGGTCTACACCCGCATCAGTGGCTATAGCTAACGCTGCTACGCCTACACTACCCTTAATTCTTAGTCTCCCGTGCTCCTCACGCTACTGCTGCAAAACACTCCGTCTAAGTATGCCCCCGCCCCGTGGTTTCTGCGCTGGGCGGAAAGCCTGCCGCTGCACGTCATTCTGGCCCTGGCCGTGCTGGCGGTGCTGGCCTGGCTGCTCAAAGAGCCGTTTCAATTCCTGCTCACCAAGGTCATCGAGTTGTTTGTCGAGCGCATCAAGCGCAGCAGCAAGGAGCCCGCCAGCGCCGCCGACCTTACGCGCAAGGCTCAGAAGGCTATCATTCTGGAGCAAGCCGCCGAGCGCCTGCGCCTGGAGCTGGATTGCGACCACGTAAGCGTGTACGGCTGCCAGAACGGGGAGTACCTGCGCTCCGGCGAGGGCATCGACAAGTTCGTGATGCAGGCCGAGGCCAGCCAGCCCGGCGACCCCCGCTACATGGATGTGGAGCGCATGGTCTTCGCCTCCGACATCCCGCGCCTGGTGCTGGCACTCGAAAGCCAGCATTACCTGCTGCTCTGGCGGGGCCGCTGCGACGACTGGAAAGTTAATAAAATGATGAGCGAGCGCGACTACACATCGAGCGTGGCCGTGTTTCTGCGCCGGCCGCTGAAGGCCAACAGCGCCGAGCACGGCGTCATCGGCATGTTCGTGGTGAGCTGGCGCAAGTGTGAGGTCTACCGGCCCGACCAGGCCGCTACCCTGCCCGCCAGCCACCACGGCCCCATTCGCGCCATCGATACGGCCCTGGAGCAACTGCTGCTTACCTACGCCCGCGAACTGAGCTATTCCATGTAAGCTTTTCACCCTCACCCTTTTTCTGCTTATGCAACCCACTACCCAGCCGCCCTCTAAGAAGGGCTGGCGTATCCTGCTAATGGTGGCCCTGGCCGCCGCCATGTTTTTGCTGGCCCCGCCGCTGCTGCGCTGGCTCAACCCCGCCGCCGGCGCCTTCGACGTGGGGACGCTCAATGCCCCCGTACTGGCCGCGCTCCAATTTTTCGCCGCTGTGAGCATGGCCTACGTGCCGTGGCGCTTCCTCTTTCCGGGGCTATATCGCTACGTGCGGGACTGCATGGAGGATAAACTATTGGAGAACCTGACCAAGACCCTCACCGACGAGCTACCCAATTATGAAAAGGCGAGTTGGACCGATGGTACGGCTATTCTGCTGGCGGCTGAGCGCCGCCGCATTTCTCAATTTCAATTCACCATCCGATGCGTGCGACTCGTCTTTTGCTTGCTGCCCTTCTTTGCCTTCTTGCTGCTGGCCCAGGCTTTTCTCAACACCGCCCTGACGGTCGTACCTCACTAGAAAAGCGCACGGCCTTGCGCACTTGGTACTACAGCCAGCTCAATGTGCGGGAAATCGGCAAAACCAACCGGGGGCCGGAAATCGACCAATGGCAGTTAACGGCCGGGCGCTATGCCCTGGGCACCTTCTGGTGCTCCTGGTTTGTGAGCGGCGGATTCAAAGCCTGCGCCATCGGCACGGCCTACTTTGGTCGGGCGCGCTCGTGGTTCGATAAGCAACACATTATTCTCCACCACGGGCGCCCAGTGGCCGGGGCACCCGCCCCCCAGCTCGGCGATTTGGTAGGCTATGAGTGGGGCCAGCCAAATGTGAGCCACGTCGGCTTCAACGACCTCTGGGGCAGCACAGCCATGTGCCAGACCGTGGAGGGCAATACAGGTGGGGGCAAGCAAAGCCGAGACGGCGATGGCGTGTACAAAAACTGGCGGCTCAAATCCCAGGTGGCTTACGTGGCCAACGTGGTAGACCGGCCCCGCTATACGCACGGCGAATGAACCTCTTTACCTCCTTCCTCGCCAGCAAGTGGCGCTGGGTGGCCGCCGTGCTAGGCGTGGTATTCGCCGTACTGCTGCTCACCCAGGCCGGCGACTACGCCGCCTCGTGGTGGGGCCACCGGCGCCTGGCCAAAGTCACCGCGGCCACCGTGCAGCAGCACGCCGCCCGTACCGCCGGCGAGGCCCGCCGCCGCAGCAACTTCGACAGCGCCTTTTACGCCCAGGCCGGCCAGCGCCGTGAGCTGGCCCGCACCCTTGCCAACCTTAAAAAGCTCGATGACTCGCTTCGCCGCCGCCTGCCTGCCGCTCCTGCTCTGCCTGCTGAGCCGCCCCGCCCATAGCCAGGCCGTGGCGCCGCTGCGGCCCGTCGTGGTGCAGCTAGCCGCCGGTGATGTAGTGCACCAGCCACTCGTCGGCCTCGACACGGCCACCTACCGCCATACCCGCCAGTACGTGGCCGCCGCCTGCCAGTTGCTGCTCGTGCGCGCCGACCGCATTGCGCAATTGGAGCGTAGTGGGCGGCTTTGCGACTCGCTGGCCACCGCCGCCAGCGCGGAGCTGCGCCGCCAGCGCGCCACGGTGGCCAGCAGCGAGGCCGATTTTCAGAAGCTGGCCGGGCAAGCGAGCCAGGCGCTGGCTACGCGGCCCCAGCCGCCGCTGCTGCTCGACAGCCAAACCTATAAGGGTGCGGCGCTAGGCGCCGTAGCCGTGGTGCTAGTCAAGCTTTTCATTTTTCACAATTAACATCTTTGCTGCCATGCTTTATCGCATCCTACTCCTTGTGCTGGCCGTGCTCGTCTGGCTCATGCTCTACTTCACCGGCCACGAGAACCACACGGCTGACGGCATTATCTTCTTTGGCTTGGTAGCGCTGGAGGCCTTGCTCATTGGCCTGCAAAGCCGCAAGGCTAGCAGCTAGTGCTGGCCGACTTAAGTGTAAATAGCAAGAGCCCCGACCACACGGCCGGGGCTCTTGTTATTTCTGCTTCCTAGCGTACCACTCCTGGCTAGCCTCGGTGGCGTCAGGGTCGCTTACCTCATAGTTCGCGTCTTGGCTGCCCCATCGTAATCAGGGTCGGCACCCTGGTCGTAATCCTGGTCGGCTACTTCGTAGTCCGCATCTTGGTTGAAGTCGTCTTTTGCGCTGGCCATCGTAGAAAAGGTAAAGTTTCTACTAAGATAAGTAGTGCTAATGAGAGTGGCAAAATCTGTTTACTATCCTACGCCAACTACCGAGCTACACAAAAACCCTAGCTGCTAGCAGCTAGGGTTCCGGCGTTAGGTGCGATTTGTTAAATGCTCAAATACTGGTCAAGCCCTTCCAGATACCCAGTCCAGTAAAGCACCCCTTTCTCATCTGAGGCTGGCGTAGCATCTAAGTGCGCTTGCGCACTTGCTTTGGTCGTAGCCATGTCCCGCTCGAAGGCTAGCTCCCCTTCGGTCGTAAAAGAGTACGAGTGCGGCAAGGTTAGACCTGGGCCATAATCTACGCCTCCCCCAATCCCGAAGCCAGGGTTGAAATCATCCGGTGTTGCCCAAGGGTCATCCTGGCTAGGACCGCTCCCACTTAGAGGACCATTGTCGCCATAAACAGAACGGCTAGCCGCTATACGGTTGGCATCCGCGGCGCCATTTATTCGACCCGTGCCCTCTGGGTCACGGTTATAATCGTCCTCATAGGAGTTTTGCTGCTTTACAATACCCGTGGCAGGTTGCGGCGCTATAGATTCTTTTGCGCAGCCTGTCAGCAACAAGGCAGCGCAAGCGAAGGGAAGGAGTACTTTCATAAATTGTGGAAAAGGAAGAAGGTTGGAAAGGCTTCTCTCAGGAGGAGAAGTAGTGCAAATGACGATAGTGTATGCACATCCTAAAAGGACAAAGTGTTTAAATCAGTGACATACAGATTACAAGACACTTTCCTGTAAATTACCAATTTACACTTTGTAAAGTCCAATTTATTCCCACAAATTTCTATGCTTTCCGCCTGCTCTCGCCTGTTGCGCAACTCTATTGGGTGCTTAGGCATGGCACCTTCCTGGCTCAACGTTGGGAAGCCGACGACGATGGCCGCGGCTTCTTTGTCGAGGTAGGCGTGGACTATGGCTAGGAGCCTGTAGTGCGCTGGAGCTTTGTGAGTAGCGTGCCGCTGGAGGATTACAGCTATTGGGTGCGGCTACCAGAGTTTTAGCGCGTGCGACGGCGTAGTAAGTAACCCAGTCGAGTACTAGGTCCTGCCATCGGCGCAGGAAGTCCTTCCATCTCACTCACGGCTACAAAATCCCAGCCCTGGAGAAGCATGTAATTAAGGGCAGCCGCCACAGAGTTGAGTTGTTTTATCTGTGCGTCAGCTTCCGCCAGACTGGCATCTTGAGCTTGAGCTTTGCTATTTTGACCGTAATCCAGTGTCAAGTCTACCTTATCAAAGCGCCGGCCGTCAGCCATGAGCGTGCAAAATTGAATGGGCGCGCTGGTAATGGCTGGCTTCTGCGCGTGGGCAACGGTAGCTAATAGTAGGCCGAGAGCAAGTAATAATTGTTTCATGCCCGCTAAAGTAGCATAGCGTGTAGCTAATAGAGGAGTAGGCATGAAAAAGCCCTGCTGGTAGGCGAGGCTCACTCTATTTTATACTATCCATTGGGAAGCCGACTACGATGGTGTCAACCTCTACCACTGCGCCGACGAGGGCCGCGGCTTCTTTGTCGAGGTCGGCGTGGACTACGGCTAGGAGCAGCCAATAGTGTTGCAAAGCTTCGTGAGTAGCATGCCGCTAGAGGATGGACAGTTGCCAGTACACACCGGCGGGGCCAAGTCTCTGCGTTGCACTGGCTTCTAATGGCCGCCTACTGCACCCCGTTAGCCCTGGCCCCAAACCGTAGGCGTCTACTGGGCCAACTCAAGTATTGCTCTTTGACCCAAGGCAGATTTCGGTAAAGATGTTTTTGATGAAAATCATCTCTATTGGGCGCCCTCTTGGGTGCATAAAATAAAAAACCGCCTTTACAGTACTGTAAAGGCGGTTTATGTGGGCCCACTTGGAATCGAACCAAGGACCTGCTGATTATGAGTCAGCTGCTCTAACCGATTGAGCTATAGGCCCGGTGCCGGCACCGGGGGTTGCCGACGCGTCAAAGTTACGAGGTTTTGGCCGATTGTGTGGGGATTTTAACGCGGCGCGGCATCTGATGGGTCCGACCTTTGCGGGCACGTGGCTGTTTCAGCTTTGAGCCGCACCTTGTTTGCGTATGCTTCCCAACCTGCTTTTTGATTTTGGCGGCGTCATTATCGACATCGACTATGCCCGCACCCCCGAGGCCTTTCGCCGCCTGAGCCGCAGTGGCCAGGCCGCCGAGTACACCCAGGCTAGCCAGGCCGAGCTGTTTGACCGGCTCGAAACCGGCCACCTTTCGCCCGCCGAGTTTCGGGCGGGGCTGCGCCAGCACTACCAGCTGGAGGCCACCGATGCCGAAATAGACGCGGCCTGGAATGCCCTGCTGCTCGACGTACCCGCCGAGCGGCTGGCCCTCATCGGCGAGCTGCGCCGAAAGGGGCACGCCACGGCGCTGCTTTCTAATACCAACGTGCTGCACATTACCGAAATAAACCGGCGCCTGGCCCGGCAGTACGACTTTACGAATGGCATTGCCGATTGCCTCGACCGCGTGTTTTACTCGCAGGAAGTGGGGCTGCGCAAACCGGGCGAGGAGATATTCCGGCACGCGCTGCGCGAAATGAACTGGCAGCCCGCCGACACGTTATTCATCGAAGATAGCCCGCAGCACATTGCTACGGCCCGCCGGCTGGGGCTGCGGGTGCTGCACCTGGCCCCGCCCCTCACCCTCACTACTGCGCTGCCCGAAGCCCTGCGCGCCTTCCCCCGCGAATACCCTGAGCACCCCGCCCCTACCCCCACTGCCTGAGCCGGCCCCGGCCAACGAGCCCCTGCTCAGCTGGCCCGCCGATGCCGTGGCCGAGCCCGCGCCCGCCCGCCGGGCCTGGGCCAGCCGCCTGTTTCGGCGCTACGAGCGGCCGCCCCTGCGGCCGGGCTGGCGCTATGCGCTGCACATCGGCCTGTTTTTGCTCACGCTGGCTACTACCATTTTGGCGGGGGTGCAGCTGGTGCGCAGCGGGCCCGATGGCGTGGCCTACGACGTGCTGACCCTGCCCGCCGCCGAGCGCCTGGCCCAGCTGGGCTGGGGGCTGCTCTACGCGGGGCCTTTTTTGGGGGTGCTGGCGGTGCACGAGTTTGGGCACTACTTCGTGGCGCGCTGGAATAAGGTGCGCACCTCGCTGCCGTTCTTTATCCCCATGCCGTTTGGGCTGGGCACGTTTGGGGCCGTTATTCGGATTCGGGACCGGATATTCTCGCGACGCGAATTCTTTGATATCGGGCTGGCCGGGCCGCTGGCGGGGCTCGTGGTGGCGGTAGGCCTGCTCATCTATGCCTTCACCCACCTGCCCGACCAGGCCGAGTACCTGCTCGTGACTACGCGCAGCCTCACCCGCTACCCGGCGCCCGAGTTTACGCTGGCCCAGCCGCTGCTCTACCGCTGGCTGGAGCACGCCTTTGCCGACCCGCACCGCCTGCCACCGCCCAACCTGCTGCTGCGCTACCCGCTGCTGGTAGCCGGCGAGTTCAGCCTGTTTTTTACGGCCCTCAACCTGCTGCCCATCGGCCAGCTCGATGGCGGCCACATCCTCTACGGGCTGCTGGGGCCGCGCCGGGCGGGGCGGCTGTCGGCGCTGTTCTTTGTGAGCTTCATCTTTTACGCCGGGCTGGGCCTGTTTTCGGTGCGCAGCGGCTGGCACACCTGGCTGTATGGCGGCGTGCCCTATGCCCTGTACCTGGGGCTGGTGTTCTGGCAGCTGCTGCCGCGCGCCAGCTGGGGCCTGGCGGTGGGCGCCGTGGTGTGGGCGGGCCAGCTGGCCGTGGCCAGCCTGTGGCCGGGCACGCTGGGCCAGCCGGGCTGGCTGCTGTTTGGGCTGCTGCTGGGGCGGGTGTCGGGGGTGTATCACCCGGCCGCGCCCGACGACTCGCCCCTGAGCCCCGGCCGCCTCGTGCTGGGCTGGCTCATGGTGGGGCTCTTTATCTTGTGTTTTTCATCGTCGCCGCTCGCCTTTTTGCGGGCGTAGCGGCTAGTGGCCGGGGGTTTTTTATGGTTCTTCAGGAGGGTATGCAGTTTCAACAAAGTCAGTTCACGCACGCCACGCAGTTTGCGCTGCGCCCCGACGGGCTGTTTGTGAGCCAGCGCGATGGCCGGGGGCAGGTCGATATCGCCGTCGAAATCCCCTACGAGGAGGTGCTGCCCCTGCGGCTGGAATACCGCAACCAGGTGCCCCAGTTTACGGGGCGCTGGCTGGGCTTTGGCTTGTTTGCGTTCTTCAATATCCTACGGGCAGCCTGGCCCGCCCAGCCTTCGGCCGAGAACTGGGGCTGGGCTTTTGCTGCCCTGGCGGCGCTGGGCCTGCTCGTGGCCTATGCCCACCGCAACTGGTGGCACAAGGCCATTATCCACACCGCCAACCTGCGCGTGGCCATTGCCGACCACCCGCGCGACCGCCGCCAGCTCCGCGCCTTCATCACCCAGGCCGAGCGCCACACCAAAACCTACCTGCGCCGCGAGTACGCGCCCATCAACCCGCTCGGCCTCATCGAGCCGCAGCTGCGGCGCCTGGCCTGGCTGCACGAGCTGGCCGTGCTCGACACCCCCGAGGCCCAGGCCCTGGCTACCCGCCTCACCGGCCGCCTGCCCGGCCGGGGCTTCAAAAGCATGGGCCAGAAGCTGGAAGCGCCCTACGTGAACTAAGCGCGGCGTGCTGGTATAGCCAAACGCCCGTTGGTGCCTGGGCGGGCACTAACGGGCGTTTTTTAGTGCGTATCCGCATAGCCTGGCAAGCAGTACATATGCGCCCCATGCACAACCTTGTGCGTCCCTCGCACAAGGTTGTGCATGGGGCGCATAAGGCTGTGCGAGAGGCGCACAAGGCCGTGCGAGGGGCACATTACTTTGTGCGAGGGGTACACAGCCTTGTGCGCCCCTCGCACTAGATAGGGCGGGGCAGGCCTACCGCCGGGCACGGGGCGCACCTGCTGGGGCGCGGGGCGCCGCTCGGCTCAGCGGGCGCCCACCTTGGCAACGTCGCGTATATTTGAACCGGTCTGGATTCATTTTCTCCAGCCCCTAACTACTTCATGGCACAAGCCCGTATTCCTCTGCCCAACGTGCGCGACCCGTTGGGCGTCCTCACCCTCACCACGGCCGTGGCCGATGGCATTGTGGCCGCCGGCGCCAACGCCCTCATCGGGGGCGAGCTGGCCGCCGAGCTGCGCGCCGTGGCTGCCAAAGTGCCCGCCGCCCTGGCCGCTCACCAAGAAGCCAAGCAGCTCGAAAAGCGCCTCGAAATGCTGTACGAGCAGCGCGATGCCGTGGTGGCCGAGGCCCTGCCCCTGGTGCAGCGCGGCTCCAAAACCCTGCAAGGCAACCTGGGCAAGGCCCGCCTGCGCGAAATGGGCAGCTACGGCTACACCGTCAACGACTCGCCGGCGGCCCCCAAGCCCAGCCCCGATTCCAAGCTGTAGCCCCGCGTAACTAAGCCCGGCCATAACCCGGGGGGCCGGCGCGCGCGTATCGGGCGGGTACCTTTTCCACTTCCCACTATGTCCATCACGCTCAATAAAGCCGCCGTTACGTTTGCCAAAGACCTGATTAAGCACGGCAAAATCAAGAACGACGAGGGCCACTGGGGCCAGCACAACCCCGGCTCGACCGAGGAAAATGCGTTTCTCCAAAAGCACGAAATCGCTGAGTATGCCCAGTGGCACCTCGGCGAGGATAAAAGCCAGAACGAGGACAACAAGGGCCGCTACAAGTTTCCCTACGGCGACTTCAAAACCGTGCACCGCGACGGCCTCATTGCCGCCAAGGAGCGCGCCGCCCAGCAGGGCTACGCCGACATCGAAAAGGCCGCCGATGAGCTGCTGAGCGCCCTGGAAAAGCAGGCCGCCTAGCCCAGGCGCCCAGCCTAGCCTACTAAAAAAGCCCCGCCTGCGCGTGCAGACGGGGCTTTTTTAGTAGGCCAAGCGGCTTGCTTACTGCTGGTCGGGGCCGGGCTCGGGGCCAAAGGCATTGCCGGCCGCCGCGCGGCCAATGCCGCCGTCCGAGCCATCGCCGCCGTCGAGGGGGCCGGGGCCGCTGCTCTGGGCCACGTAGGTGCTATCGGCGCGGCGGGCGTCGTCGTAGCGCTGGGCCAGGCCCGGTAGGTCATCGCGCAGGTTGTCGATGCGCGCATCGAGGCGGTGCAGCACGCCGCGCAGGCCCTTTAGTACCTGGCGGGCGGTTTCGCCCATCGCCGCGCCCTGCTTCGCGTTGCTGTTGTTGAGCGTGGCGAGGGGGGTGTAGCGGGCAATGGCGTCGTCGAGGGCTTGCAGGTGGTCGGCGCTTACGCCCTCGTTGGCCAGCAGCGGGGCGGCAGTAGCGGCGGCCCCCGCAATGGCGTTGAGGGCGTTCAGCAGCTCTTCGCCGTGCAGCGGGTTGAGCGAGCTGGGCGTGTAGCCGGCGGCTACGGCCAGGGCCGGGTTGGGCACGCTGAGTTGCAGCACGCGCAGGCCGCGCACAATGCGGCCGGCGGCTACCTCGGCGGCGTGCTCGGCTTCGTCGCGGGCGTTGGGCTCGCCCTGGCCGGCTTGGCCGCCGGTGCGGCTGGCTACCTCGTCTACGGCTTGCAGGAAATTGTTGAGCTGCTCAAAATCGGCTACCATCGCGGGGCTGCGCTGCTCCCACTGCGGGCGCTGGTCGGTGAGTTCGCGGTAGGCGAGGCGGGCCATTTTGGCGTATTCTACTTCGTGGCTGGTCATGGGAAAAGGAAAAGAAAGAAGCGTACTAGGTGCTGGCTATACTGCCGAACGGGCCGGGCCGTTGCCCCCAACACCAAAAAAACCTGGCCGTTAGGGGCCAGGTTTTTTGGTAGCAGGTGGCGGGCCGGGGCCTAGCCCAGCGCCTTCACGCCGGGCAGCTCCTTGCCTTCCATAAACTCAAGCAGCGCGCCGCCGCCGGTGCTGATGTAGCTCACGCGGTCGGCAAAGCCGAGCTGCTGCACGGCCGCGGCCGAGTCGCCGCCCCCGATGAGCGAGTAGGCGCCGGCCTCGGTGGCCTCGGCAATGGCGCGGGCCACGTACTCGGTGCCCAGCGAGAAGTTGCTCATCTCAAACACGCCCATCGGGCCGTTCCAGAGGATGGTTTTGGAATCCTGGATGATGCCGGCAAATTCTTCGCGGGCCACGGGGCCCAGGTCGAGGCCCATCCAGCCCACCGGGATGCTGCCGTTGGGGGCCACGTCCACGTTGGCGTCGTTGGCAAATTTGTCGGCAATGAGGCTGTCGCCGGGCAGCACCAGGTTTACGCCTTTCTCCTTGGCTTTGGCGATGAGCGATTTGGCCAGCTCTACCTTGTCGGCTTCGAGCAGCGAGCTGCCCACCGTGCCGCCCTGCGCTACGGCAAAGGTGTAGGCCATGCCCCCGCCGATGAGCAGGTTGTCCACCTTATCCAGCAGCTTTTCGATGAGCAGAATCTTGTCCGAAATCTTGGCCCCGCCCATGATGGCGGTGAAGGGCCGGATGGGGTTGTCGAGCACCTTCTGGGCATTGTCTAGCTCGCCTTGCAGCAGCAGGCCGCCCACCCGGTTTTCGGGGGCAAAGTACTGAGCCATCACGGCCGTGGAGGCGTGGCGGCGGTGCGCCGCGCCAAAGGCATCGTTCACGTACACGTCGCCGAGCTGGGCCAGGCGCTGGGCAAAGGCCTCGTTGCCGGCCTCTTCCTCGGGGTGAAAGCGCACGTTGTCGAGCAGCAGCACCTGGCCGGGCTGGAGGGCCTGGGAGGCGGCCAGGGCCTCGTTGCTCAGCACGTCGCCGCCCCACAGCACGTCGCGGCCGTACTCCTGCTGGAGGCGCTGGCGCAGGCTTTCGAGCGAGTATTTCTTTTCGTAGCCGCCCTTGGGCCGGCCCAGGTGCGAGAGCAGCACCACCGAGCCGCCGTCATTGAGAATCTTGGCGATGGTGGGCGTGGCGGCCCGAATGCGGGTGTCGTCGGTGATGCGCAGGTCCTTATCGAGCGGCACGTTGAAATCGACGCGCGTCACGGCGCGGTGGCCGGCGAAGTTGTAATTAGCGAGGGTGTTCACTAGGGAAGGTGGTGAAATGAGTGAGGGTAGGTGTACGGTTTTGCGTCCGCAAAGGTGAAACACGTAGCGCGAAGCTTCCGCTTCGTGCGCGAGCGTAGCGAGCAACTTGCGCTGGGCTCGTCCGGACCCGCCTGCTCGCGGCGCTCGCGCACGAAGCAGAAGCTTCGCGCTACGGCCGCCCCCGTACCTTTGCCCGCAGTATGATGAAAATCGGCATTTTCTTTGGGGGCACCTCGCGCGAGCGGGAGATTTCGTTCGCCGGCGGGCGCACCGTGTTTGACAATCTGGACAAGGGCCTGTTTCAGCCCGTCCCCATTTTTGTGGATAGCCAGGGGCACTTCATCCTGCTCGACTGGCAGTACCTCTATAAAGGCACTATCCGCGATTTTTACCCGCCCGTGGCGTCCGTGCCCGCCACCCGCCACCCCTGGCAGGTGTACATTGAAAGCCTGGGCGAGTTGAGCCCTGAGGCCCTCACCGAGCTTATCGGCCATGTCGGCCGCCAGGTGGAGGCCAGCGAGCTGCCGAAGCTCATGGACTTTGCTTTCCTGGCCCTGCACGGCCCGGGCGGCGAGGATGGTGCCATTCAGGGCCTGCTGGAGTGGGTCGGCATTCCGTACTCGGGCTCGGGGATATTGCCTTCGGCCATCGGCATTGACAAAATAGCGCAGAAGAAGCTGATGCAGGCGGCGGGCCTGCCGACGCCGAAGTTTCGGGTGGAGCATTTCGAATCTGAAACTGCTGCTGAGCTTCTACCTGAACTTATTGCAGACCTCGGATTGCCGATAGTAGTGAAAGCCCCACGACAGGGTAGTAGTATCGGTGTGAGTATCGTGCGAGAAGCCGACCCACAGCAGCTAGATGAGGCGCTAAATCGGGCACTGTTCCGACGCGTACTTTATTGGGCCGACTGGAAAGAACTAGACGATGTGGCACGCTTAGCCTGGGTTCGTCAACTGACTGATATCAAAGAAGGAATTGGTTTACCAGTCGAAGCGTGCTCTACTCGCTTGTGGGAAAGAAAAGCCCCATCCTGCCAAACGCTATTGCATCCTGAACACCTGTATGATTTCGTTAATGACTATTTTGGAAAGGATAACATCGACCAGATTGCGGTAGACAAAGCTGATAAGCAAGAAAAAGATAAGATTATCCTATTTGAAAGCTTAACCGGTGAGACCCAAGCACTCGCAGAGCAATTCGTGGCTGGCCGCGAGTTTAGCTGCATTGTTATTGAGGATATATTAGGCCGGCCGCTAGCCCTCCCCCCTACCGAAATCGTCAAAGGCACCGAAGTTTTCGACTACCGCGCTAAGTACCTGCCGGGGCTAGCTCGCAAGGTGACGCCCATCGACCTGCCCGAGGCCGATATCGAGCGCATCCGGCAGGAGGCGCAGAAGATGTTCAGCACGTTCGGCTTCGAGGTATACGCGCGTTTGGATGGCTTCATTCAAGAAGATGGCACCATCTTCCTCAACGACCCGAACACCACGAGCGGCATGTTGCCGGCCTCGTTCTTCTTCCACCAAGCGGCCGAGATTGGGCTAAATCCCAGCCAGTTCCTGACCTACATCATCCGCACTTCGCTGGCGGCGCGGCGGCGCGGCGGCATGAAGCCGGTGCAGCTGGCTAGCCAGCTCGTAGCGCTGGACGCCGATATTCAGTCGCGCCAGCAGGTACAGGACGACCGCATCCGGGTGGCCGTGATTATGGGCGGCTACTCCTCGGAGCGGCACATTTCGGTGGAGAGCGGGCGCAACATCTACGAGAAGCTGTCGTCGAGCGTGAAGTACCGGCCGGTGCCGGTTTTCCTGGCCGGCAACAGCGAGGAGTTTCGCCTCTACGAACTGCCCATCAACGTGATGCTGAAGGACAACGCCGACGACATCCGGGAGAAAATCGAGCACGCCGAGGCCGGCGAGGCCAGCCACCCCGTGCTGGCGCGCATCCGGCAGGAGGCCAGCGGCATCACGGGCACCTACGCCGGGCAGCCGGTGGCGGCGCCGCGCCGCATCTCCTTCGAGGAGTTGGCCGAGCGCGTCGATGAAGTGTTCATTGCCCTGCACGGCCGGCCCGGCGAAGACGGCGCCTTGCAGCAGGAGCTGGAGAAGTTCGGCCTGCCCTACAACGGCTCGGGCGCGGCCAGCTCGGCCGTGACCATCAATAAGTTTGAAACCAACCGCCGCCTGCGCGAGGCTGGCCTGCGCGTGGCCGACCACCGCATGGCCCAACGCCTCGAATGGGCCGCCAATCCCGAGCGCTTCTACCAGGAGCTAGAAAGCCAGTTTGGCTACCCCTTCATCGCCAAGCCGGCTGATGATGGCTGCTCCTCGGCGGTGAAAAAAATCAAGAGCCGCGCCGAGCTGGCTGCCTTCAGCGAGCAGATTTTCCGGCGCGACGAGCCGCTGCTGACCGGCCCGGCCGAGGTGCTGCACCTGGGCTTCAAGGAAGAGTTTCCGCAGAAGGATGCCTTCTTGGTGGAAACCCTCATCGGCCCCGATGGCGCCGCGAAATTCCTGGAAGTGACGGGCGGGCTGCTGACTTCATATGATGCGCAAGGCCAGCTGCAAATCGAAGTATTCGAGGCCAGCGAGGCCCTGGCCACTGGCGAGGTGCTGAGCCTGGAGGAGAAGTTCTTGGCCGGCGAAGGGCAAAACATTACCCCTGCCCGCTACGCCCGGGACCCGGCCGAGCGCCAGCGCATCAGCGACGAGGTGAAGCGGGTGCTGCACCAAGTGGCCGAGATTTTGCACATCGAAGGCTATGCCCGCATCGACGCCTTTGTGCGGGTGCGGCAGTCGGGCGCGGTGGAGGTGCTTATTATTGAAGTCAATTCCTTGCCCGGCATGACGCCCGCGACCTGCATTTTCCACCAAACGGCGCTGGCCGGCTACACACCCTACCAGTTTATCGACCGGATTCTGGATTTTGGCAAGGCGCGGCAGGCGAAACTGAGCAAGTAGCCACCCGCTACTACGTCTGTCATTGCGAGCGCAGCGCGGCAATCGCACCGGCACGACCCCGCTAGAACAAGGTTACTCCAACGATTTCGTTCCGATGCGATTGCCGCGCTGCGCTCGCAATGACAAATGCCCCAAGCACCATCCTACAAAATGTCCTTTTTTAAATCCGATACCTGGTTCGACGTGTTCAAGCACCTGGCGCTGATTGTGGCGCTGGGCGCGGCGCTGGTGCTGGGTTTTTTCTACGTGTATCTGCCCATTACCACGCACCACGGCGAAACCATTGTGGTGCCCAAAATCACGGGGATGAGCCTGACGGAGCTGGAAAACTACCTGGATGAGCGCAACCTCGCCTACTTCGTGGACGACAGCAGCTACGCGCCCGGCACCCGCCCCCTAACGGTGCTCACGCAGGAGCCCGCGCCGGGCGAAAAGGTGAAGCAGGACCGCAAAATTTACATTTCGGTGGCCATGCGCCGGCCGCCGGTCATCAAGATGCCCAAGCTCACGGATGGCTCGGTGAAGAACGCGCAGCTCATCCTGAAGAGCTACGACCTCGAAATCGGCCAGATAAAGCTGGTGCCCAACGTGGCCCAAAATGCCGTGCTCAAGCAGCTGGTGGGCGGCAAGGAGATAGCGGCCGGCGCCCCCATCGCCAAGGGCACCAAGGTAGACCTGGAAGTGGGCGACGGCCTGGGCAACACCGAGTTTGAGGTGCCCAACCTCGTCAACATGCCCGAGGATGAGGCCCGCACCTTGCTCGCCGGCCAGCACCTGGAAGTAGGCGAAGTATTTAAGCAAGCTGCCGAAGCCGGCCAGGTCACCGGCACCGTGGTGCGCCAGCGCCCGGCCGCCGCGCCGGGCGCCACCATCCGCATGGGCCAGCTGGTCGATTTGTGGGTGGCCGAGTAGCGGCGCCCGCACTGGCTCCCACGCGAAGCTGGCGCCACTGATGTAGCGAAAAGAAGCAACCTTTCCGGCCAATTATGCTGTAATGCAGCTGGCGGGGCGGGTTGCTTTTTTGGTGCCGTCCGCACTGCCCGGCGGTTTTTCCGCGTTCTCTCCACCCAGGTACTTCTATTCGCTGATTCTATGCGCCAACTGCTCCGCTTACTTGGGTTACCGGCCTTCCTGCTGGGCGCCACCGCCCACGCGCAAGCGCCCCTCGTGCTCACACCCCAGCCGCTGCTGGCCGACCCCGGCCGGGCCGCCACCGGCAGCCCGGTAGCCACCAACGCGGCCCAGCAGCGCACGGCGGCGCTGGGCCTGCCCTTTTTCGAGGATTTTACTTTGCCCCGCGATGGGCAGCCCAGCCCGCTGCGCTGGCAGGGCGCGGCCCTCGACTACCCCGATGGCAGCGGGGCCACGCAGCGCTACGTGGGCGGCGGCGCCTACGTGAGCAACCGCCTAGCCATTGACCCGCTCACGCGCGGCACGGCCACGCTCGACGGCCTGCGGGCCAATGGCCGGCCCTACAGCGCGGCGTCGGCGTCGTTTTACAGCAAGACGGATACGCTTACCTCGCAGCCCATCGACTTGTCGGGCCTCACGGCGGGGGCCAACGTGTACCTCAGCTACGCTTGGCAGGCAGGTACGCTGGCCGGGGCGCCGGCCGCCAACGGCAGCAGCACTCCCGTGTACCTAACGCTGGAATTTCTGGACAACGTGGGGCGCTGGAACAGCATCTGGACCTACAACGGGCAGAGCAAGACGACAAAGTTTCGGCAGCAGATTTTTGCGGTGAGCCAGGCGGGCTACTTTCACAGCGGCTTCCGGTTCCGGTTTCGGGCGGCGGGTAATCAGGCGTCGAGCCGCGATGCCTTTGGGGTCGATTATGTGTACCTGAACCGCAACCGGGCGGCCAACGACACCATTTTTCAGGATATTGCTACCAGCCGGGCGCTCAACAGCCCGCTCCAGAACTACACCGCCATGCCGGCCTGGCAGTACGCGGCGGCCGGTACCAGCGCGCTCAACCCAGCGATGAATACGACCGTTAACAACCTGGCGCCCAGCGGCAACCCCACGCCCATCAGCTGGCTGGGCACAGTGCAGGAGCTAACGAGCGGTGGCTTTGCCGGGGCCACCTGGCTCACCGGCAACCAGCCGCTGCTGGCCGGGGCGCGGCAAGTGCTTGTGCAGGGCGATGCGCGCACGGCGCCACTCCCCACGGCCCCCACCGCCCGGCGCTACCGCTACACGCTGGCCCTGCAAACCAACGAAACCAACCCCCTCACGCTGTCCAACGACAGTACCTACCGCGACCTCGACCTGGCCGACTACTACGCCTTCGATGACGGCTCGGCGGAGGCTTTTCTGCCGCTGCCGGCGCTCAGCAACGGGCCGGTGAGCTACTACGCCTACGGTATTTCGGCGGCTAAAAATGACCAGGTGAAGGCCATTCGGCTGGCGCCGATATTCAATAACATTCCGCTGGCCCAGGGCGGCGAAAACTTCCAGAGCCGCTCGGTGACCGTGGCCGTATGGGCCGACAACAATGGCCAGCCCGCGGCCACGCCGCTCGCCACCAAGACCATGACCATCCCCAACCCTTTGCCCACGGCGGGGCAGGTCTTTTTTGAGGTGCCTTTCGATGCGCCGGTGGCCGTATCGGGCCGGTTTTACATCGGCTTCGGGCAGGCGTCGGGCGGGCAGTTTTTGCCCTACGGCTACGACCTGAACGACATTTCCACAGCGCCCACGCTTTTTTACAACTCCCAGGGCGCTTGGTCGAAACCCACGCTCACCACGCCCGGCACCATCATGCTGCGCGCCGTGATGAACAATGGTGTGCTGGCCACCCAGGCGCAGCAGGCTATCAACGCAACGTTTGGGCTCTACCCCAACCCCGCCCCCACCGGCACCACGCTAGCCGTGAGCGGCCCGGCCTTCCGGCGCGCGGCGGTGCTCGACGTGCTGGGCCGCCCCGTGTGGCAGCAGCCTACCGCCGAGGCTGGCCAGCCCACGCTGCACCTGCCCGCTACGTTGCCCGGCGGCGTGTACCTGGTGCAGCTAACTTTGCCCGACGGCAGCCTTGCCACCCGCCGCCTGGTAGTGGAGTAAGGCGCGCTCCCCCTTTAATTTTCTAAAAAATCTCATGCCCGACATCACCCCCGCCGAACTCAAAGAGCGCCAGCAAGCTGGCCAAACCCCCACCATCATCGACGTGCGTGAGCCGTGGGAGTTCGAGGAAAGCCGCATCAGCGGCAGCCAGAATATCCCGCTCGGCACCCTGCCCACCCAACTCGACGACCTCGAAGACCTCAAAGACCAAGAAGTTATCGTGCATTGCAAGAGCGGTGCCCGCTCCTCGGCGGCTAAGGCGTTCCTCACCCAGCAGGGCTTCACCAACGTGCGCAACCTGGAAGGCGGCATCATGGCCTACCAAATTAACTAATTTGGAATGAGGAATTTGGAATGAGAAATTAGCAGGGAAATATTTGGATGAATTCTTATTTTTTTCTCCAAGCCCTTCCTTACTAATTCTCCATTTTAAATTCCTTATTCCTCATTTCAGCTGCAGCTTACCGTCGGGCTGATAGGCCAGCTGGCCCAGTTCGACCAAGGCGCGCAGGGCCGTAGTCACGGCCGTAGCCTCAGTAGTGGGGTAGCGCGCCACTACCTGGCGGGGCAGCAGCGGCGCGGCGCGCAGTAATTCAAGTAGTCCGGCAGACAGCCCGGCGGGGCTTTCGGGCGCCTGCCGGGCTTTTTTGCGGGCCAGGCACACGTCGCACGCGCCGCAGGCTTGCGCGTCGGGCTCGGCAAAGTAGTCGAGCAGCGTTTGCTGGCGGCAGCGGGTGGTGCCAGCCGCGTAGTCAATAACGGCCGTCGTCTGGTGCTCGGTAAGCTGCTTAGCGGCCCGCAGGCGGCGCTCATCAAGCGGCAGGTGGGCGGCATCGTAGCGCGGCGTGAGGAAGAGCGCCTGGGGCAATTCGCGGCGGGGCTGGTAGTGCAGCACGCCGGTGCTGTGCAGGTAGCGCAACTGGCGCGTCACGTCCACGGTGCTTTGGCGCAGGTGCCGGGCCAGCGCGCTTTCCGAAATGGCCTGAAACGCTACAAACAGCTCGCCACCATACAGCCGTAGTAGGGCTTTAATCAGCTGGTCGTGCTGGGCATTGGCGACCTGAAACTGGTACAAATCCTGCTGATTGCTAAGGAGCTGCACCCGCGCCGGCTGGTTCACGGCCTCAGTCAGCTGCACAAAGCCCTGCTGCTCCAGCATTTTGAGGGCGTGGTGAGCATCAATAGCCTTGAGGCGGTAGGTTTCGGCAAACAGGCCCAGGTCGAAATCAAACGCCACTAATTCGCCGCCGCCCACGGCCGTGCGCGAGTAGTTGGCCAGCGCCTGGTACACGCGGCGCACCACATCGGGCGGCGGGTGGGCCAGCGTGGCTTGCCGGCGCAGGCCATCGGCATCGGCGGGGCCGCTCAGCAGCACGGCGAAGGCGTAGAGGCCATCGCGCCCGGCGCGGCCGGCCTCCTGGTAGTAGGCTTCGAGGGTGGCGGGGGCATCGAGGTGCACCACAGCGCGCACGTCGGGCTTGTCGATGCCCATGCCAAAGGCATTGGTAGCCACAATGATGCGCGTTTTATCGGCCAGCCAGTCTTGTTGAATGCGGGTACGCTGCTCGCTGGGCAGGCCGGCGTGGTAGGCGGCAGCGGGTACCTTTTGCTGGCTCAGCCAGGTGGCCGTGTCTTCGGCCTGGCGGCGGGTGCGAGCATACACGATGCCCGTTTTGCCGGGCCCCACGCCGCGCAGCACTTCCAGCAGGCGGCGCTGCTTGTCCTCGGTTTGCAGCACCGAGTACGAAAGCTTGGGCCGGGCAAAGCTTTGAGTAAAAATGCCATAGCCGGGCCGGAAGTGGAGCTTCTCCACAATATCCTGCCGCACCTGGCCGGTAGCCGTGGCCGTGAGGGCAATGCACGGCACCGTGGGCGGCAGCAGCGCCCGCAGCTCGGCAATGCGCAGGTAGGGCGGCCGAAAATCGTAGCCCCACTGTGAAAGGCAGTGCGCCTCGTCAATGGCCAGCAGCCCCACGCTCATGCGCGCCACCCGCGCCCGAAACAGGTCAGTGAGCAGGCGCTCGGGGCTCACGTACAGAAACTTAACCTCGCGGCCATATACGCAGTTGTCCAGGGCCTGGTCGATTTCCTGGTGGCTCATGCCCGCATACACCGCCTCGGCCTTGAGGCCACGCTTGCGCAGGTTCTCCACCTGGTCGCGCATGAGGGCGATGAGCGGCGTGACCACCACGCACAGCCCCGGCCGTGCCAGGGCCGGCACCTGGAAGCACACGCTTTTGCCGCCGCCGGTGGGCAGCAGGGCCAGCGCATCATGCCCCGCCAGCACGGCGTCGATAATCTCCTGCTGGCCCGGCCGGAACTGCTGGTGGCCCCAATACTGGCGGAGCAGGGCGAGCGGGGTGGCGGCAAGGGGGGCAGCGGGCATATGGCCAAATTTACGCCTCTACCGTCGTAGCCCGAAGCTTCCGCTTCGCGCTACAGCAAAAAGCCCGGCACCTTGCGGCACCGGGCTTTCTCTTAAAATAGCTGAGCAATAGCTTAGGCAGCAACGGCCGTGGTGCCCTCGCGGTCCTCAATGGCTTTGCGCAGCTTGGCAATAGCCTGGGTAGCGCGCTCCTCATCGAGGCGGTTGATGTTGAGCAGCATCTTGGTCTTCTCCTGGCGCGTGATGAGCGGGTGGTTCAGCAGGCGGATAATCTCTTCCTTCTGGCTAGCTGTGGCGTATTGCACGGGCACGGCTACGGGCGCGTCGGCAGCAGTTGCAACTGCTTCAGCCGCCGGGGCGGTGGTCACGGCACGCATCACGGGGGCGGGCTCAGCCACTACGGCCGGGGCGCTGGCGGGCATCGGCACGTTGCCCGAATACTCCATTTCTTCGGCCGGGGTGGGCTCGTAGCCAGCGGCGCGGATAATCCAGGCCAGGATGTTGCGGTAGGCCTTGCCGATGGCGCGCGTCTGGGCCATGCTGGCAATGGCAAACTCCTGGTAGAATTTCTTGCCGCTCTCCTTATTGGAGCAGATGGCGAAGCCCGCGCCCACGGTGGTCTGGTGGCGCAGGTCGAAGAGCGTTACCTTGGCCTGGTACTTGATTTCCTGCTCGTTGCTGAGGCTGATGACGTGCTCCACGATGGGCACGATGCCCAGGCGCGAGCCAGCGTACTGCCAGCCTTCCACGTTTACAAACTCCTTGCCCTGCACCTGCGTGCTAAGCTTGTTGTCTTTAATAAACTTCGCCAAGTCCTTCGCCAGGTCGAACGTCTCGTCCGATTTGGCGATGTCATAACTCTCCGCGCGGGGAGCGGCTTTCTTGGCGGCGGTAGCTTCCTTCGGGGTTTTAGTTACTTCGGTCATGGAGTAGGGTGGCCAGCGGCCGGTTATCGTTCTGTAGTACGAATATCAAACCCAAGCCGGCCAAAGAAGGTGCCCCGTATTCCAATTTTATTAGTAAAATTTATGACTGATTCTCAAGTAGTTTAGGAGAGCGTAAAATTAGTTTTTTAGCAAGGCGATTTTCCAAGAGGTTTAGCCAGGCTTTTAGCAGCTGCTCTTTCGCAAACACGTCCTCAACCAAGTGCGTCAGGCTGGGCCTGACGCACTTGGTTGAGGACGTGTTTGTCTAGCTCTTCTTATTCCTCCAGAATGTGGCCGTCGCGCATCACAATCTGGCGGTCGGCCATCTGGGCCAGCGTGTCGTTGTGGGTCACGATGACGAAGGTTTGGCCGAACTCCTTGCGGAGCCAAAAGAATAGCTCGTGCAGCTCCTGCGCATTGCGCGAGTCGAGGTTGCCGCTGGGCTCGTCGGCAAAGATGATTTCGGGCGAGTTGATGAGGGCGCGGGCCACCGACACACGCTGCTGCTCGCCGCCGCTCATCTCGCTGGGCTTATGGTCCACGCGGTGGTCGAGGTTGAGCAGGCCGAGCAATTCGCGGGCGCGCACCCGCACTTCCTTCTCCGAGCGGTCGGCCAGGAAGGCGGGCAGGCACACGTTTTCGATGGCCGTAAACTCGGGCAGCAGGTTGTGAAACTGGAACACGAAGCCAATGTGGCGGTTGCGAAACTTGGCCAGCGAGGTGCGGCCCAGGCTCGTCACGGACTGCCCGTCAAACAGCACCTCGCCCGAATCGGGCTCATCGAGCGTGCCCAGAATGTGCAGCAGCGTGCTCTTCCCGGCTCCCGACGACCCCACGATGCTCACCACTTCGGCCCGCTGAATGGTGAGGTCGATGCCCTTGAGCACTTCCAGCGAATTGTAGCTTTTGCGGAGATTAATGGCTTGCAGCAAAATAAAAACGGATAAGCGGCGGAGAACAGGACAAAGCTACGCGTGAGGGGCAGCGCGCGGTTTCGGCCGCGCAGGTCGTTAACGAGAATTGGCCAATAGTGGTCGTAGCCACCGGCCGATGGCGGGCGCGGTGCAACTTCGCGCTACCGCGCCTTACCTTCGCGGCAGTACTAAAACTCCACCCCTACCCCCTCCGATGAATATTCACGAGTATCAAGGCAAGGAAATTCTGAAAAAATACGGCGTGCGCGTGCAGGAAGGCCTCACGGCCGACACCGCCGAAGAAGCCGTAGCAGCCGCCCAAAAGCTCACCGAGCAAACCGGCACGAGCTGGTACGTCATCAAGGCCCAGATTCACGCCGGTGGCCGGGGCAAGGGCGGCGGAGTGAAGCTGGCCAAAAACCTGGAGCAGGTAAAGGACATCGCCGGCCAGATTTTGGGCATGCAGCTCGTGACCAAGCAAACCGGCCCCGAAGGCCGCCTGGTGAATAAAGTCCTCATCGCCCAGGACGTGTACTACCCCGGCGAAAGCCCCACCAAGGAGTACTACATGAGCGTGCTGCTCGACCGCACCAGCGGCAAAAACGTTATCATCTACACCACTGAGGGTGGCATGGACATCGAGGAGGTAGCCGAGTCGCACCCCGAGAAAATCCTGAAGGAATTCATCGACCCCGCCGTGGGCCTGCAAGGCTTCCAGGCCCGCAAAATCGCCTTTGGCCTCGGCCTGGAAGGTGAGGCGCAAAAGGAAATGGTGAAGTTCGTAACGGCTCTCTACAAGGCCTACGACGAAACCGACTCGGCTATGTTCGAGATTAATCCGGTGCTGAAAACGTCGGACAACAAAATCCTGGCCGTGGACGCCAAGGTGACCCTAGACGACAACGCCCTGTACCGCCACAAGGATTTCATCGCCCTGCGCGACACCAACGAGGAAGACCCCTTGGAAGTAGAGGCTAGCGAAAACAACCTCAATTACGTGAAGCTCGACGGCAACGTGGGCTGCATGGTAAACGGCGCCGGCCTAGCCATGGCGACCATGGACATCATCAAGCTGAGCGGCGGCGAGCCGGCCAACTTCCTCGACGTAGGGGGTGGAGCCAACGCCCAGACGGTAGAGGCAGGCTTCCGCATCATCCTGAAGGACCCGAACGTGAAGGCCATCCTCATCAACATCTTTGGTGGCATCGTGCGCTGCGACCGCGTGGCCAATGGCGTGGTAGAAGCCTACAAGAAAATCGGTGATATCCGCGTGCCTATCATCGTGCGCCTGCAAGGCACCAACGCCGAGGAAGGCGCCCGCATCATCGACGAGAGCGGCCTGCAAGTGAAGTCGGCCACCCTACTGAAGGACGCCGCCGCCCGCGTGAAAGAAGTGCTGGCGACTGCGTAAGCAGCCAAAAGCTAACAGTTAAAAAAGCTCGTCTGGTAACCCAGGCGAGCTTTTCGGGTTTGTAAGTAAATCGTTTGTCATGGCGAGCGCAGCGCGGCCATCGCACCCGCACGATACCCGTGTCAGTTGTTCGTCTATCGTTCTGGGGCGATTGCCGCGCTGCGCTCGCCATGACAGACGATGTTGTTTTTCACACTACCCTATCCCCTTTTCCACAATGGAATTTACCCGCTTAGGAAACACTGGCCTCCAGGTTTCCAAAATTTGCCTGGGCACTATGACCTACGGCACTCCTACCGAGCGCTGGCCCTGGGCCCTGAACGAGCAGGCCAGCCGGCCCTTCATCCAGAAGGCGCTGGAACTGGGCATCAACTTCTTCGACACCGCCGACGTGTATAGCAACGGCGCCAGCGAAGAGGTGGTAGGCCGCGCCCTGCGCGACTTTGCCCAGCGCGACGAAGTGGTGCTGGCCACCAAAGTCTTTAACCCAATGGGCCCGGGCCCGAATAACAAAGGCCTCTCGCGCAAGCACATTATGCAGGCCATCGACGCCAGCCTGAAGCGCCTGGGCACCGACTACGTGGATTTGTACCAGATTCACCGCTGGGATTATGAAACGCCCATCGAGGAGACGATGGAGGCGCTGCACGACGTGGTAAAGGCCGGTAAGGCGCGCTACCTCGGCGCCTCGTCCATGTTTGCCTGGCAGTTTGCCCAGGCCCAGTACCTGGCCGACCAGCACGGCTGGACGCGCTTCGTGAGCATGCAGCCGCACTACAACCTCGTGTACCGCGAGGAAGAGCGCGAGATGCTGCCCTTCTGCGCCGACCAGAAAATCGGCGTCATTCCGTGGTCACCGCTGGCCCGGGGCCTGCTCACGGGCGGCCGCAGCAAGGAGCGCAACGAAACCGAGCGCGCCAAAACCGACGCCTTCGGCAAAAGCCTCTATGGCCGTGACGACGACTTTGCCGTGGCCGACCACGTGACGGAAATCGCGCAGGAGCGCGGCTTGCCCAACGCCCAAATTGCGCTGGCCTGGCTGTTGAGCAAGCCCGTCATCACCGCCCCCATTGTGGGGGCCAGCAAGCCCGGCCACCTCGAAGACGCCGTAGCCGCCGTGGGCGTCACGCTGTCGTCCGATGAGATAAAGCGGCTGGAGGCCCCGTATCAGCCGCATCCGGTGCTGGGCTTTAGTTAATTTTTGCCGCTACTGCATAAAAAAGCTCCTGCCGCAACACGCGGCAGGAGCTTTTTTTGTGGGCAATGCCGAGAGCTTATTTGCCCTGGGCCACGCCGGCGTTTTCTTCGGCCGCTACCGGAATAGTTTCGCCTTTTACTTTCAGCTCCACTTCCATATTGCCGCGAGTACCTACTGAGTAGGGGCAGATTTTGTGGGCAGCGCGCACCATTTCGATGGTTTTGGCCTGGTCAAACGACTTGAGGTCCACATCGAGAATGGCACTCAAACCGTACCCTTCGCCTTCCTGGAAGAGCGATACCGAGCATTTCACCTCCGTTTGGGAGTCGAGCTTATCGCCGGCCCGCTGGGCAATAACAAGCAGCGCCTGCTGAAAGCACGACGAGTAGCCAGCGGCAAACAATTCTTCGGGGTTGGTAGCGCCTTTTTTGCCGCCGAGGCCTTCGGGCACCGACATGTCGAGGTCGATAATGCCCGTAGCCGAGCGCACGTGGCCGCTGCGGCCACCCACGGCCGTAGCATCGGCCGTGTAGAGAGTCTTTTTAGTAGAATCCATGAGGAAAAGTAGCTGAACAGGTTTGATGAGCTTAACCTATTTTCCAGGCTTTGGGTTGTGCTTAGCCCGGCAGAAACCAGATAAAAAGCTGCGCAGGTTTGGCAGCCGCTAGTTTTATGGCTACTTTTGCAGCCCAAGAAACGGTCTCGTAGTACAACGGATAGTATAGGAGCCTCCGAAGCTCTAGATTTAGGTTCGATTCCTAACGAGACCACAAAAAAGGCCCTCACGCTATCGTGAGGGCCTTTTTCATTAGCTTGGGTGCCACTTTAGGTGCCAGTATTAGTCTACGTCCAGCCAACGGTACAGCCCGTAAGCGATTCCTCCGACGACTAAGAACACGCCGCAGATTTGCCAACCAGAGAATCTTTCGTCTGATATTTCGGCAGCCTGTGTGGCGCGAACCCCACCGTTCGGGACAAATTGACTAGCTCCAGCTGAGGAATAGTTGTTTTGCCGCCCGCTGTTCAGGGCCGAATTGAGCAAAATGATATCGGTGGCACTGAGGCCGCCTCCACCCCCACCGGTGTGGTAGTGGTGCACCTCAGCCGGCGGCGCGCTGCGCGTAGGGCTCAAACTATAGGAGCGTGTGGGCGACGTGCTGGCCGGCCGCGTGCTAACACTTGGCGAGCTGGAGCGAAAAGTGAACGGGCGCGACGGCGTAGCCGAGAAGCCATGGTAAGCTGGTGCGCTGTGGAAGCTCGGCGTGCTATGAAAGCCGCTGAAGCTGGGGTGCACACTCACGCTCGGGTGGCTGCTCATTACCGGGCCGATAAGCGCAACCACTGGCACGGGGACCATTGTTAGCCGGTCGGCCGTGAGCCGGGTACGGATGGCAACGGGCTGGGTATGGGCCTCGGCACTCGTAGTGGCGAGCAAGGAGCCCACCGCAAGGGTGAGCAGGGCAAAAACTTTCATGGGAAGTGGGGTTGGTGAAATTTTGGTCCTCGAATCGGACTCAAAGGTTCACGGTAGCCAATGCCGCAAAAAGGACAGCAAATTGCCTCTCGGAGTGTTCCAAAAACCTCCCCCAAAAAGGGCCTGAAAATCAGCCTTCAGATAGGCGAGATAGGGGTATGGAAAAGTGTTCCAAAAACAGTAGTTTTGGGAACAACTTAACCTAGGTTCTTTACATGAAGACTGAAGACATAAAAACTCACTTAGCAACACTCATGACTATCATCGGTGAGGCTAGAAAACTAGCAATGGAGCAAAAAGCAGTTGTTGGTAAATTTGCGGAGCTTCGTTCAAGCGGACTATCTCTTATAGAAAGAATTTACTCTGTTAAATCTATATTTTACGAAGATTTTAATGCATACACGAACGCGCAGCATATTAGACAGGTAGGACCATTTGCTGCGTTGATGGAGTGTAGCGGAATACTCAGAGCAGTAGAGTCAGAAGTAGATGCAGGTCTGTTGACTACAGTAAAGGGTGTGATAGCAGCGGAAATTTTTAGTGATTTTTTAGAGATGGCTAGCTACCTTCTGGCAGAAGGGTATAAAGACCCAGCAGCAGTGATGATTGGAGGGGTATTAGAGGAGCATCTTCGCCAGTTGTGTAATAAAAATGAAATTGGTGTTATTATACAAAAAGATGGAAAAGATATACCTAAGACGGCTGACAGAATGAATGCTGAGCTTGCAGGTGCCAATGCTTATAGTAAGCTGTATCAAAAAGGCGTAACTAGCTGGCTAGATTTGAGAAATAAGGCAGCTCATGGTCAATACTCTGAGTATGATAAAACGCAAGTAGAAATAATGGAGCAGTCTGTATTAGACTTTATTACTAAAACTAGTTGATGATTTGCCTGTGACCACTGCCCTTTATGCCCGCGTCAGTACCCGCGATAAGGGCCAGACCAACGAAAACCAACTTCGCGAATTGCGCGCCTTTGCCGAGCGGCTAGACTATACCGTCTACAAGGAGTACTGCGACCAGGAAAGTGGCGGCGGTGCTGAACGACCTGCTTTTCAGCAACTTTTCCTCGATGCCCATCAACGCCGCTTCGATGTAGTGCTATTCTGGAGCCTTGACCGCTTCAGCCGCGAGGGCGTAGGCGAGACGCTCAACCACTTGCAAAAGCTCAGTGCCAGCGGAGTACAATTCAAAAGCTTTACTGAGCAGTTTCTTGACAGCACCGGCGTATTTCGGGAGGCTATTATCGGCTTCTTAGCGGCAATTGCTAAACAAGAGCGCGTGCGACTGAGTGAGCGGGTAAAGGCTGGCCAGGCCCGCAGCACTAAGAAGCTTGGTCGGCCAGCTTTACCAATAGAAATCCTACAGAAAATTCATCTTGAACTAGCAAGTGGGCTTGGTCAAAGAGCTACAGCACGCAAACTAGGCGTTGCTCCATCCGTCGTTAATCGTGTAGCACAGACCAACAGCTAATTAGCCTGTAATATATATTTTTGGCATGACTATTGAACCTCGAAGTATCGAGTATACAGTAGGGTTAGCTTAGCAGCGTAAGCAGACGAATTATGATTTAGGAGCAACGAACTTGACAAAAATTTCGTTAGATTTGTCACACGAATCGGGTAGGATGGGAAAACGTCCTTCTCACTACCCGCCTCAATTAAGCTTTTGTAGCCACGTGCTGAGTTATTAACAGCACCTCGAAATCGCCCTCACCATGCCTAACGCAGCCGACATCCAGAAAGCAGCCGACCGCATCCGCAATGGCACTGACGTTTTTAGTGCCATTTTGCGAATGAAAAAGGAAGCCCGTCAAGCCGAAACCAACGGCAACACGGATATGCTGAGCACCGTCAGCCATAATATTGTTCCATTTAATGGCCGAGCCATATAGCATCCAAGAAAAAGACGGGGCAGCCTATTTTATTGCTGCTAATCAAGCAGTCTATAAAGCCTTCTTTCGTGCGGTACCCTTCGAGGGCGAACCGCAGTTAGAGGGCTTTATTGTTGACTTTAGTTTTGAGCGCGACGTTTCACAATGCGCTGATACAACGGTTCGGGCGACGAATGGCACGTTTAAAAAACGGGTTGGTAGCGAAGACAAGCGCATCCAAGCAACCCTGCAGTCTGTACTAAATATTTTTTTTGAAAACAACCCTTACCATATTGTTTTTTTCACCTGCGATTCCACTGACAGTAAGCACAGAGGCCGCTTAGTGACATTTAACAGTTGGCACGCTGCTCATCAAGACAGATTCACCAAAATACCCTACTGCATAGCTGGTGGCGTGATAGATGAGGAAGTACTAGCGGATACCGTGGGCGGGGCCATTTTTTTAGCTGTGCACCCACATCACGAACTAATCAAAAACTTCGTGAACAGCGAAGTCATGGTGTACAATTCTATTAAAGCACCTTAGCAACAGGCCCCGAGCATTCTTATGCTCGGGGCCTGTTGTTTGATTACTACCCTTTGCTACGAATAGCCGAATTATGCTGCACCTGCTTGTACTCGTCGATACCGGCCTGGGCGGCGCGCAGGTCGAGGCGCACCTGCAAGTCGCGCTGCCACTGCTTTACGTCGGCCAATTGCTGGGCCTGGGTACGGTTCACGTCCAGCAGCTCGGTGAGCACGGCGTAGAGCTTCTCGCCATCGGTCGAGGGCGAGGCGGCCGCCACCGGCAGCGTAGCCCCGGAACTGGCGGAGGTGAGGCCGCCATCGGCGAAACCGCGCAGGCGCCGGGCCTCCAGCCACTGCGCCACGGCCGCTACCTGCGGGTCGGCCAGCTGCCACTTCGGGATGACGTACTCATCTTCGTGCACCACGCCGGCCACGGCAAAGCCCGAGCCGTCGTGCAGCTTGCCGCTGCTACCGACACTCATGCCCGAGGCCTGCATTAGCTGGCCCCAGGGCGACACGGCCAGGCCGGCCCCGGTGCCGGTGGCGCCGCCCTTGGCGTAGCTGGCGTTGTCACCACCCCCACTGCCTCCGCCACGTAGCTGGCCCAGGGCCACGGCCGTACGGGCCGCAGCTAGGGCTGTTTGCACAACAGCAAGCGCAATACCAGCCGGGCCGAATTCTGAAGACTTCTCCCAGATATTTTGCACTTCTACCACTCCGTCTATGATGACTTTAGCGGCAGCTAGGGCCGTATAGAGCGTATGGTGCTTTTTGCGGGCTTCACCATCTTGGTCGAGGAGTTGCAGGGCAAAATCCAGCACCTGACCAGCCGTCTGCATTTCCATCCTTTGCAGCGCCTGCTTTGCCTTAAAAGCTTTTTCCTCATCTGCCGTTTTCCGTTTGTTATGCGCTTGCTGGTCTTTCTCCTGCGCGGCGGCGGCTTTTCTATATTCAGCGCTCTCCTGGCCCAGCTTCTTTTCAATAAGTGCCAATTCTCGCTCGAAGGCATCTTGGCGAATCCGATACTTCTGCTCCTCGATTTCCTGCTGCAACTTGAGGCTAGCGTGAAAAGGTGCAAGAAGGGCATCCTGTTGGCGAGTAGCAGCATCTTCGATAGCTTCTACATCCCGCTCGACTGCCTCCTGCTTCTTTTTGTATTGCGCCGCGTTATCCTTATCAAGGGCCTCGCCCTGCTTCTGGCGCCACTCCGCATCCACTATAACTAAGTCAGCACCCAGTTTTTTTTCGATATCCAACTGGCGGGCAGCTTTCTCCTTAGCAGTGCCCGTGAGTTGAGCAATATCTTTTTTTGCCTGGGCCTCCATAGCTATTCGCTTCATTTGGCCCTCTGTATAAATTTTCGACATTTCCGTAGCCAAGTCATCCTGGCCATCGCGGGCTATCACCGAGGCATGGCGTACCTGAGCCACCATTTCTCTGTGCAACTTCTCGGCCTCAATGGCAGCTAATCGCCGCTTCAGCGCTGCCGCCGCCTCTTCTTTTGCCTGCTTCTCATAGAATTCCTGCGCCAGCTTTACCCGCTGCCCCTGCGCCTCAGCCAGGATAATGCGGCGCTCGGCTGCTGTTTTCTTCTCGCTCTCCAGCTGCTGGGCAGCGGCGTTGGTCACGAGTTGCTGCTTGAGGCGCATTTCGGCTTCCGAGTCTGCTTTCACCTTGGCCAGGCGCTCTTTCAGGTCGGCCTCCTCGTTTTTGAGCGCCTCCAGGCGGTTTTTCTTGGCCAGGTCGGCCTCCTGTTTCGCCCGCTTCTCCAAGGCCTCCTTCAGCCGCTCGGCAAACTCCTTGCGGCGCTGCTCATACTGCACGTTGGCCTCATGCTCCTGCTTCTGCGCTTCCGCACGGTAGCCCTCCCCGAAGGCTTTAGCCGCGTTTTTGCCGGCATCCCAGTAGAGCGTTTTCATGGACGTGCCGATGGCCTCCAAGCCCTTCCCAAACCGGGTCAGGTCGCCAGTCAAAATCCCGATTAGCACGTCGCCGAGGCCGGTTAGGTTCTGAATTACCCCGTCCTTGATAGTGGTTATCAGCGCCATAAAGCCAGCTCCCAGGCCTGCGATAGTGTTGCGCAGGCGCTCGCTCTTCTCGTAGAGCACAATAAAGCCCGTCACGAGCAAGCCCACGGCGATGGCCACCGCGCCGATGGGGTTGGCCCCCATCGCCACGTTGAGCAGCCACTGCGCGGCAGCGGTGGCGCGCAGGGCAATGGCGCGGCCCTTCTCGATGGCCACCTGCGCAAGCACCAGGCCGTTGAGAATGAGCTGCTCCGCGTTGAGCGTCACCAGGGCCACGCCCAGGCCGATGAACGCGGCCCGGTTCTCCTTAATAAAGCCCGGCAGCGCCTTGAGCGCCCCCAGCAGAAAGCCGAGGGTGGCCAGCACGGCCACAAACACCGGGCGCAGGGTTTGGCCCCACTCCACGGCGACCTGGTCCGTCGTATCGCCCAGGTTCGAGAGCTGCCCGTCGAGCGTTTTGCTGATGGTGACCATGCCATCCATCACGCCCTTGGCGTCGCCAAAGGCCACGATGGCCGCGTTGATGGCGGTCGGCGTGTTGGCCACGGTCTGGGTCACGCCCTTAAAGCTCAGGCTCACCTGGTCGCCGCTCTTGCTGGCGGCGATGCCAAATTCCTTGAGCCGCTCAAACTCCCCGGTGCCAGCATCGAGTACGGCCTCCGTGAGCTGGTCGAACGACTTGCCCTGCGAGGCAGCCAAATCGCCCAGGTTTTCCAGCTCCTGCATCGAGGGCTTCAGGCCCCGGTTCACCAACTTGACGAAGCTGCTCGTCAGCTCATCGACCGAGAAGGGGGTATTGGCCGCCATCGTCTGGATGTCGTGCAGCGCCTTTTGGGCCAGCGAATCGCTGCCCAGGGCATTGCCCAGCACTTTTTCGTAGGTCTCGAACTTGGCCGTCGTCTCGAACACGGCCTTGCCCGTGTCGATAACCTTGCCGATGATGCCCTCGATGCCGTCGCCCACGAGCGAGCCAAAGGCGAACGTCATCACCTGGCGCATCCGGCCGGTGGCTTGCGCTACCCCGTTGACCTCCTCCCCCACTACCCGAATGCGGGTGCGTAGCGCCTGCAAGGCGGCAATAAGTGGCCCCCGGGCCGGGTCGTTCTGCCCCAGCTCGTTCAACTCACGCTCCAGCTGGGCAGCCGCCTCGCGCATCTCGCGCAGGGAGGCCGCCACGCGCTGGCCGTTGACCACGAGCTGCACCTGGCTGGCGCGCAGCGCGTCCTGCTCGGCCCGTAACTCGGCCGCCGTTTTAACGACCTGCGTCATTTCCGCCCGGGCGCCTTCCATTCGGGTGCGTAGGGCCTGGTAGTCGGCAATCAGCGCCGCCCGGCCGGGGTCGTCGGCGCTAAGCTCGTGCAGCTGCTTTTCCAGCAGCCCGGCGGCCGTGCGCATTTCTACAAACGAGGCCGACTGCTGCTTGCCGGCAGCGATGGCGTGCGCCTGCTCGGCCGCGCGCGCCGCCAGGGCCTGGGCCAAGGTCTGCTCCTCAGCCCGTAGCTCGGCCTCGCTCTTGGCCACGTGGTCGATTTCGGCCCGCGCCTCCCCCATCCGGGTTTTCAGGGCCTGAAAATCGGCAATGAGGGCGGCCCGGCCGGGGTCGTCGGCACTCAGCTCGTGCAGCTGCTTTTCCAGCAGCCCAGCGGCCGTTTTCATTTCGCTCAGCGAGGCCGTGCTGGCCTGGCCGGCGGCGATGGCCCGCACCTGCGCGGCCACGGTGGCGGCCTGCGCGGCCGCGAGCTGCTCCTGCGACTGCACCAGGCCGTTGACCTCGGCCCGGGTGTCGGTCAGGCGCTGGCGCATCTGCTGCAGCTGGGCTATCAGCTCGCCGCGCTTGGGGTCGTCGGCGGCAATCTTGGCCACCTGGTTGCTGAGCACGGCGGCGGCGGCCGCCATCTCTTTTAGGCTCGCGTTGGCCTTGGTGCCGTTGACGATTATCTCAACGACGCGCTCTTCTTTCGGCTGTTGTGCCATCCCGCTCTGTCTCCTTCACAAAATCCTCTGCACTAATTGCAGGGCGAAGGTGCGGATGGCAATTGCCGCCAAAAAGGACACCTAAAATCAGGGGCGTAGGGCGCGCAGTTCGGCCTCTACTTCCCTAATTTCCTGCGTTTCCCAGCGTAGTTCGGCCAGTAGAAAGGCGCGCGAGGCTTGCTTGGCTGCCACCGAAAGGCCGTTTACTGCCTTTTGCAACTGCTGCGTATAGGCTCTTTTCTCACTAAGTGAAGGGCTGTAAGTCATAAAAACCACTTTTTATAAGTCAATTTGCACGGGCTGCTCCGGGGCGGCCGTGCGCACGGTGGCGACCAAACTCGTGCCCCACAACTCGTTGACCAGCTCGGCCAGGCGCTTGCTGTCGAAGGCCATCTGCCGGCCGTACCAGCGTTTGGCCCGGCGCTCGTGCCGGTGCAGCTGGCCCCGGCTGTTGCGCAGCTCGTGGAAATCGCGGTTTTTCTCGTCGCGGCCGCCGGCCTTGGTGACGCCGGCGCCCATGCCCCGGCCCACGCCCATATCCACGTACATGCCCTGGATGGCGTAGGCAATGCGCAGCTTCAGCTCGTCGCCGCCGGCGGCGCTCACCAGCGTGCCTTGGAAACTATCGCGCAGCTCATTGGCAGCCCCGATTTTGAGCCGCTTCAGGTTGGCCTGGAAGTGCTCGATGGTGTACCGGAGCCACAGTTCGGCCATGTCGCGCTCGTTCTGCGCGAAGGCCTGGGGGATGTCGATGGTTGGAGTGGGCGTGCTCATGGCAGCGGCAGAAAAGCAACGTAGCGCAAGTAGCCGTCCTGGGTGCCCCAATCGTGCGGCCGGAAGCCCAACGAGTTATACAACTGGCGAGCAGCCACGTTGCACTCATGCACCGCTAGACCCAAAGTGGTTTTGCCCATCTCCTGGCTGAGCTGCCCCGCACGGCGCAGTAGTTCGCGGCCAATGCCCTGGCCCTGGTAAGCCGGGTCAACATAGAGGGAGTTGACGTAGCCACCTGGCTCGCGCAGCCGTAGGCCGAGCGTAGCCACTACCTGCCCCTCAGCCAGCGCGAGCAGGCACGCACCGGTCGGTGCGTCAGCATCGATTTTGGTGATGAAATTCTGGTACGTAATCATGACGGCGGGTATGCTCAAGCAGGATGCTTAACTACAATTGGGTATTTGCGCTGATTAGCGAGCCACTTTTCGACCGCCTCCAGGGAAGAGAATGGATAAGGGTGGCCCGGAAAGCCCAGCGCTGGCTGCCACTCACTGTGCGAATGCACGCGGGCTGACCACGGCCAGCGGCCCGCCTTCGTGAAATGGCAGGCCTTTTCGACGATAAACGTGTGGTCGCCAGTCTGCACGATGCGGTACTCAGGCATTACCGAAGGCGCGTAATGGAGTACATGCCGCACACCTGGGAGGAATCGTGGCGAGTTTCCTGTTGAAAACTCACGCACCCCCCGCGCTGGACATAGGCATTGGTGTAGTACGAGGTGTTGTATTGCCCGCCAGGCACCGTGATGCGGTAGCGATAGGTGTGCTCCAGGTGCAGCCAGCCAGCAAAGGCCAGCACGATGAAACAGAGGCAGCAAAAGCCGAATACGTTTTTCATTTAGAGTAATTCTTGGTAGGTGAAAGTGGCGGAAGTAAGCGCGCTGCCGGCGGCCACCGTGAGGCTGACCTTTTCCCAGAAGCAGAGGTGATAATCGACCAGGTCGGCCTGGCTGGGGTCGAGTAGCAGCAGGTCGGCCACGCGCAGCGCGCTGAGGTAGACGTGCTGCACGGCCCGGGCGCGGAAGGCCAGCCAGGGCTGGTGCCACACGGCGTACAGCCCCTGGGTGCCGGCCCACTGGAGCGCGTAGGCGCCCACGCTGGCCCCGGTGCGGGTGGTGGTGCCGGGGCTACCGAAGGGGTAGAGCTGGCCGGCCGAGTCGGGCTGCAGGCCCCGGTTGAAGAGCAGGCGCAGGCCCACCTTCGACTCATCACCCACGTCCGGGTTGCCCGGTACCGCACCCTTGCCCTCGTAGGCCGGCACCAGCCAGCTGCGGGCGCCCTCCCCCACGTCCACCAAGTGGAGGGTGCCGGCCTTCACCGACTGCTCCTCGCCGCCGGCGCCCACGCGCAGCTGCTGCCAGGCCGTGTCGAGCGTTTTGTCTAGCTCGTCGTTGCCGTCCGGCTCCTGCTTGAGCAAAAAGCCGTTCGTGGTGTTGGCCGTCGACGAGAGCCAGGTGCCGGGCCGGGCGCGCTGGCCGGCGCCGGCCCCGGCCACCACGTCGCGCAGGGGCGTGAAGCGCGCCTGCTTGGTGAGCGGGTTGAAGTAGAGTTGCAGGCAGAAGAGGCCGGCCACGCCCAGCAGCAAATCGGCCACGTCGATACTCGGCACGTGGCGGTTGAGCGTCACGGTGCCCGGGTCGAGACACAGGCGGTCGGAATAGATAACGGCCGTTTGCATTTCGGCGTCGGCCGCCCAGGTGCCCACCAGCTCGTAGCCGAAATGGGCCAGCATTTTACGCACAACGGGCACCAGGTAGGGCTGCGGGGCCAGCACGGCGTCGCCGGGGTACACGCCGGCGTGGTAGTTGAGGTAGCCGGTGTAGGCCTTCGGGGCCTTGTCCACGTCGCCGTAGAAGGCCAGGTTGCGCACCGGCAGCAGGGCGTAGGCCGCCGCCGTGGGGCTGCGCACGAGCGGCGCCTGCCCTAAGTCGAGCGTGTCGAGCTTCACGTCCTTGATGAGCGTGGCCAGGTCGGCCGCGTCGGCCACGAAGTTGTACTTGAGCAGCTGGGCCTGCGCGTCCACGCTCAGGTACACGAGCTTGCCCCGGCGCCAGCGCACGCCGTCGAGGTAGCAGTCCACGGCCACCGGCGGCGGGCCACCGGGGCCGCGAAACAGGTGCGGAAAATTCAGACCCCGCAGGTTTTCCTTGGCCCAGGGCAAGTCGAAGGGCAACGACCAGGTGCCGGGGATGGCATCGGCCTGAAAGCCGGGGTTGTCCACGTCCAGGCTCAGCTCGGTGGGTAGCAGCAGCTCCTGCTGCTCTACGACAGTGACGAGGCGAATCATGGCGTGGCGCCTTCCCCGCCGGCCACCGGCGCGACTACCTGCCCCACCACCGCCGCCGGCAGCGCGGGGCTGAAGTGGCGCTGGGCGGGCAGTACAAAATCAAACGCCAGCGCGGCCAGGCCCTCGGCCTCGTCGCGCACGGTGTAGGTGGCCGCCGCTACCCGGCCGGGCCAGTACTGGCCGTCCTTGACGAGCACCGCGCGCCGCGAGGTCAGCAGCTCCTGGTCGGCGTACACCTGCGCCCGCCGGCGCGGGCCGGTTACCAGGCTCAGCGTGGGCGTGCCCGTGCGGTCGAGTGTGGCCACGTCGCCCAGGTCGGGGTCGTAGGCCGGGCGCTGGGCCTCGTTGGCCTGCACGGCCAGCGTCTGCTTGGCCTGGCCCAGGGCGGCCAGCGAGTTGACCCCGCCCAGGCTGTTGCTGTAAAGCAAAAAGCGCTGCAAGGGGTAGTAGGCGTGCGCCAGCACGTAGTGGCGCACCTGGCTGCGCGCCTCGCCGGCGGCCGTGGCCAGCCACACGTCGTAGCCGGCCACGTCGGGGCCGGCCAGGCCCAGCGCGGCCGGCCCCACGGCCAGGCAGTGCACCTCCCAGCGGCGCACGCCAGCCAGCGTAGCCACCTGCGCGTCGGCGCTCGTGCCGTCGCGGTGGCGCACTTTGCGCCAGAGCACCACGTCGCCGTCGCCGGCCACGTGCTGGTAGTAGAGGTAGGCCGGCTGGGTGGGCAGGACGCGCTGATAATCCGGCTCCCAGGTCAAAAAGGGCTGCACGGCCGCCTGGTAGGCCGGCCAGCGCCCGGCGGCGGCCTCGGCCGGGCTCAGCCCGCCGCACAGCACGACGTGCACCTGGGCCGTGGTGAGCGCCGCCGGCACCGGCGGGGTGCCGTATTTCTCGGCACTTTTGAGGTAAAACCGCGTGAACAGGCCCTCGGCTCGGCTGGTGAGCGGGCCATCCAGGGCCGGCAGGTGCTCCTGCACGTAGGCATCGAGCAGGGCCTGCACGTCGAAGACCGTGCGGCCGCCGGCGTCGGCTGGCTGCTCGAGTTGCGGGCCGGCCTGCTCATACTTCCCGCTCAGGTACACCGGCTCGACCCACACCTCGGCCACGAAGCTCAGGTTGGGCTTGCTGGTGCGGTTGAGGCGGTAGGCGGCGCCCGCATCCAGGGCCAGGCGCACGGGGTCGTGGCTGAAGTAGCAACGGTTGGCCAGCAGCGTGGCCGTGAGGCGCACCTGCGCGCCGTGGGCGTCGGTGACGAGAGCCCCGTAGGTGCCCGGGGCCAAGCCGGCGCGCACCAGCGTGGGGGGGCCGTCGTCCCAGGCCACGGCGTAGGGGGCCACGCCCCCGCTCACCACCAGGGTGAGGCTGTTCTCGGTCTGCTGCACGCTCACCAGCAGCTGCGGGTCGCTCTTAACTTCGTAGGTGCGGGTCACCGAAACGCCGTCCTGGTCGGTGACCACCACGGTGTACATGCCGGCGGGCAAGTTCAGGCGCGTAGCGCCGTGGGCCGTGGCGTCGTCGGCCCAGGCGTAGGTGAACGGCGGCGTGTTGCCCTCGTAGGCGGTCACGGTGATACTGCCGGTGGGCGTGCCGTACACCACGGCCGGCTGCACGCTGGCCAGCAGGGTAATGGCTTTCAGCGTCGTAAGCCGCTGTACTATCGCCCAGCCGGTGGGCGCGGTAGTATAGAGGTTCTCGAAGTCGAGGTCGAGCAGGGCCAGGTACTGCGTGGCCTCGATGTCGAAGGCTATCCGGGGCACGCCCGTGTTGATGTCGTTACCCAGGTCGCGGGTGGCCGACACGACGTAGGGCAGCCCGCGCGACTGGATGTCGAGCTTGACCAGGGCCAGTAGGTTCTCCACGGCCTGCTTGACGTAGTCGCGGCCCACGTCGGCCGGGTCGGGCACTATAAACTCGTGCTGCTGGGCGTAGGCGCCCCGGTAGTAGTCTACCCAGACCCCACCCAGCTTCAGGCGCAAGTGCAAGGTCTGGTCGCCGCGCTCGCCGGCGTTGGCCGAGAGCCGGGCCTCGATGGTGATTTTGGTAAAGCGTTCGCCGGCCATTACAAAGTATCGTCTGAGGTGAAGTGGGAGGGGTCGTACACCAAGTCCTCGGTGGCGGGCTCGCTCCAGCTGAAATTGAGCCGCACGCCCACGCTGGTATCGCTCAGCGGGCCGATGTGCTCAAGCCAGGCGTCGGCCACGCTGATGCGCGCCCGGTGCTCGTCGCGCAGCTGCGCGACGAGGGCCGCCAGCACCTGCTCGGCGATGGCCTCGCACGCGGCCACGGCCGCGTCGCGGGCCGCGTAGTCGGTGAGTTCGGCGCGCTGGAGCACCAGGTAGGCCCCGCGCAGCTCGCGGCTGAAGTAGTCGCCCTGGTTGTCGCCGTAGTCCACCTGGTAGTTCTCGGCCACCAAAAAGGGCTGGCCGGCCGGCGCCTGCAGGGCCGAGCGCAGGCTGTTTTGAAACTGCATCAGGTCGATTTGCTTCTGCACGGGGTCGGCCGAAATGAAAATCTGCATAAAGCGGCCGTTTTGGGGCGTGGCCCCGATGGCCTTGTGGCGGCGGGCCAGCTCGCGCAGCAGCTGGTGATAGGTGTCTAAGCGCATGAGCTTGGGGGTGGTAGTGGTGGGGTGGCCAGGGGGCACCACGCGGGCGCCTGAGCCTGGATAAGGGGAGTGCCGGCGATGTGGCCCAGGGACTCGGGCAGGTGGCGCAGCTCCGGGTCTTTTTTACAGTACACCGCGAAGCACAGGGGCTTGGGGTAGGCGCAGGTAGCGCAATTCATGGCTAGTGGGTGGCCCGCTGCCGGGCCGCTTCTTCCTGCTCCAACTGCTCGGCGCGGGCCAGGTCATCGTTCATTTTAGCTAGGATTTGGTGGGCGGGCTGCCGGCCGGTCTCGGCAAACGCGCCGAAGGCCTGGCCGCTCATCTCGCGCAGCACGAAGGCCCAGCCATCGGGGTGGGCGGCGGCCTTGGCCTCCGTGGCGGGCGTGAACACGAGCGGAAAGCGCTGCTCCAGCGCGTGGCGGCAGCCCCGGTACCAGGTAAAGACGAGCAGCTTGGTGGCCTCGGGCAGCCGGGCCAGGCGCGCGGCGTGCCGCTCGATGAGGTTTTCGTTGAAGGGGGCGCGTTGGTCGCCGCCGTAGTCGGCCGCGTGGGGCCGGTAGCTGGCGCGCTGCGGGCGGTAGAGCGTGCCCAGCAGCTGGTCGAGCCACTGCGGCTCGCGGCCCTGGCAGTAGGCCACGAAGTAGGCGTCGGCGAAGGCGAACTCCAGGAAGCTCACGTTGGCCAGCTCATCGGCCGGGGCGTGGAAAGCCGGCCGGTACCAGGCCGGGCGCAGGGTGGGCGCCACCACCCGGGTGCGGGTCACGGGGGCCAGCAGCACGAAGTCGGCCAGCCAGCCCGCCTCCACGAGCTGCACCGGGCTCAGGCGCAGCAGTAGCGGGCGGCTCACCCCGAGCAGTACTTCCAGCACTTCCAGGCGCTGCACCACGGCGTCGGCGTAAGTGCCGTAGAGAATGGGCACGAGCCGGCCTAGCTGCGGCGGGCTCAGTTCGTCCCAGGTAGCGGCCACTAGCTTGGCCTGGCCATTCCATTCGATTTCTTGCATGGCGCAAAGCTGCGCGTGGCAATTGCCAGCAAAAAGGACACAAAAAAGTCCCGCTGGTGGGGCGGGCTTGTTACCTATTCGGCCGGCGCGGGTGGCCAGCCCTACCTTTGCAGCCTAACCTCCCAGCTGGCAAAGCTGGGGTTTAGTGAAAAAAACAAAAAGCCCCGGCTGCTGGCCAGGGCTTTTTTCATTTGGCGCGCCGGTTTTGCTCGGCACGGGTAAAATCCATCACGGTTTCCTCTAAGGCGATAATCACCTCGCAGAGCTTCAGCTCGGCGGCGCTGGGCGGGACAAACTCGATGTTGTAGCGCTCATACAGCCGCCAGGCGTCGGCGTGGGTGACACCCCGCACGGCCACGACGGGCAGGTTCGGGGCAGGCTCTTCGCCCGATAAAAACTTCTCATCCATAGCAGCAGTCGGGCAAGCCGGGGAAATCGCTGCGAACGTCTTGGACCATCAGCCCAAAGCATAGGGGTCATGCTCCCCCTCTACTCCCCGGCCGTTTTCTGACGGCCGAGGGCGGATGGTGTGTTGTATTCTCAAGACGTTCGCGGGGCGAAGATACACGGTGGGTTAGAATGGCAAGGGAATTTTTAGGCGGCCGCGCAGCACAAAGCCGCCGGCCAGGGCCAGCGCCCCGATGCCTAGGTACACCCACCAGGGCGGGCCGGCCTGGGTAGCCGAGGCAGCGGCGTGGGGGGCCGACGCCACCGGCGCCCGGGCCTTGCCGATGACCGTCGCGTTGTTGCCAGTACCGCCGATTTGGAAGGTGACGGGGCCAGTGAACTTGAGCTTGCGCAGGGGTGGCACGCCGGCGGCGGTAAGCGCCGAGTCCACCCGGGCATCGAGGGCAGCGGGGATGCGCTCCTCGGTGGCGCAGCTGCCGAGCAGCTGCGCCAGTAACAGCAGAGAGAACAGCTTTTTCAATTCCAGGGCAGGTAAACGGGTTGCAGATGGGGCCGCACGCGGGCGTTGTGGCGCTGCGCGTGCCGGTACTGGTGGCGGGCCGGGCGCGGGGCCTGGGCCAGGTGCGGGGGCTGCACGGCGCAGGCGCTGAGCAGCAGCAGGGCCAGGGCGTAGAGGTAGGTCATGGCTAATAGCTCCAGTTAGATGCCGCATGGATTTCGCCCCGGCCCCGGCTCAGGCGGTGCACGCCGGCGTTGACGCCCGATTTCGTATTGCCTTCGATGGTCACGAAGCCGTTTCGCGTTTTGGTTTCGACGATGCCGATGTGGCCGATGCGCCGGGCGCTGGCGCTCCAGAAGCCCACGCGGTCGCCGGGCTCGATGGCCTCGACGCTGCCCACCACGCCGAGAAAGAACAGGGTGCGCGGGCTCGTGAGTAGGAACCAGTACCGCGCGCCGCCGGCGGCGGCCGGGAAGGGCAAGCCGCACCGGGCGTTGGCCGTGGCCTGAAACGAGCCGCACCACTCGCTGCCCGGGTCGTTGCCCGTGGTGCGTTGGTATGACTCGACTTCCGGCCCCCGGTTGTAGCCATGCTCACGCACGCCGAGCTGCGAGCGCTCCCAGGCCAGGATGCGGGCGGCATTGGCCTGGCGGGTGGCCGGTGGGGCCGCTACGCGGCCTGGCTCGCCCCAAGCCACACCACGGCCCAGCAGAGCAAGTAGGCTGACCAGATAAAGGCGAAGAATTGCATTTTTTGCCACGGGGTAAGGGATAAGAAGGTGGTGGTGAAGTTCTTTTTCAGCCAGCGCGGCACGATGGGCAGGTTGAAGCGCAGGCCCAGCCAGAGGTA
>Ga0160427_10000194_pt1 | contig 41072 bp, 58 predicted proteins | sample SolpanmetagenomL_FD_108194 | JGI IMG/M metagenome (GOLD analysis project Ga0160427, IMG submission 108194) | Solar panel surface microbial communities from Lawrence Berkeley National Laboratory, California, USA - L | ecosystem: Engineered > Built environment > Solar panel > Unclassified ...
AGAGGCGGACGGTCACCAGCTCGGCCCGGCCCTGCTGGTCGACCGCGTCCTGACGACAGCGGCACGACAAGGATCACCGACCCGCAGAGAAGCCGTACAACTGGCCATGTACAGCATGACAAAGGACGGCGAACTCTTCTGGACGCGGGAAGGGCCGATGCGGCTGATTCACCCGCCCCCGAATACGCCTGAACCGATCACAACAGAACACAGACCTCCGGCGGATGAGGTCAAGACCTCACCCGCCACACGGACCCTGGAGACACATGACCTTCACCCGAATCCACACCCCCCCACAGCGACGTCCTGACACCCTGACCGTCCAGGCCCTCCGCGCGCCCCTGCACCCCCTGCCGGATGAAACGCTGCTGCTCCCCGGCGCGTCGAGGGTCGACCAGGCGACGCCATGACGCCGCCGCCTGACGCTTGGAGACGCCGGTCGGGCCTGAACCCGGCGCCGGAGGTGGAAGATTCGGTGCTGCCGGCGGACGTACGACGGGCGATGAACGAGGCGCTCGCCCACCTCACCGCCCCGCCGGAAGAGACCGGATCTCCAGCAGGCGCAGCGGCGGCCGTGTCCACCCCGGACGCCTGGACGCTCGGCCGCCCGCCCGCCGGGCAGACCCTGGACACCCCCGGCCTGCGGCGACTGCACGCGGCCCTCCGGGAGGTTCCGGCGGTGCTCCGGGAACTGCACGGCCTTCGGGACGGTTCCCCGGCCGCCTGGCACGCCGCGCTCGCCTGCCTGTGCGGCGCGGATCTCGGTCTGCAGCAGGGCGGCCGGGACGAACTGCTGCCAGCGTGGGTGGCGAGGGGCCAGACGCTGTCGGTGCCGGAACTCTGGACGCTCACCTGGCAGGTGATGGACGGACCGGCACCAGCGGTGTCCGAACGCCGGACCGACGCTCCCGCCCTGTCCAGTCTGCCCGGTCTGCTGCACCGCGCCCGCACGTCCCGGCAACTCGGGTACGACGCCGCGCACGCGTCCCGCCGCGCCTGGCTGACCGGGGTGGCCCTCGGCGCGGGCTTCGCCCCCGGTCCCGACCTGACGGCCGCGCTGGACGCCGCGCACCGCCAGGACCAGCACGGCCTGGTCTCCTCGTGGCTAGACGCCTTCACCCCCGCCCTGCCGGCGGCCCCCACGCACCTGCGCCCCACGCTGCCGGGCGGCGAGGTGACGGACTGGGAACTCTGCGCCCTGACGGACCACGAGACCGGCCGGGACGCCGCGCACGCCAGCGGCAGCGCGGGATTGATGCTGCTGGACACCCCGGAGACGGGCCTGAGCGTGCAGGCCGGCGAATGGCGGCTGGACGGCACGTACCGCCCGCTCGCCCCGGCCATCGACGCCGCCGAACTCCGGCAGCGCTGGGGTCGCCTGAACGCCTGGCGGCCCCTTCGCGCCCTGACCCTGAGCGTGCACCCGAACCTCGGAGCGCCCGCCGCCGCCGTCACGCGCCTGCTCGCCCGGCTGGCATAGGATGGGGGCATGATTCTCCAGAGTCTCCTGAACCTGCGCAGCGGCCACGGCGGCAGCGTGCTGCTCGGCGAGGTCGGCGGCGTGCCGCTGATCGCCGCGCTCGCCGCCGAGCAACTGCCCACGCTCGCCGCGCAGTTGCGCCTCGGCCTCCCGGTGGAACTCCACACCCAGAACGGCCTGACGCTCACCCGCACGGAAGCCGTCCTCGGCCAGCCGCCCGCGCCGCTGCTCGCCTGCCGAGCGGAACAGCACCTGTTCGGCGACCCAGGCGAGGTGCTGATGGAGACGCCCGCCAACAGCTTCGAGCAGACGCTGCTCGAACACGCCTGGCGTCAGGACGCCTGGACCGGCGAGATGCAGGTCCTCGCCGGCCGGGACGCCGTGGGCCTGCAGTTCGCCGCCCTCCGCCTGCTGCTGCACGTCAAGTTCCCCGCGCCGACCCCCACCCCCAGCGCCCTGCAGGTCCTGGCGACGGTCGAAGGCGACTTCAGCAGCGCGCACCGCAGCGGCGTGCTGCACCTGAGCGTCCAGGACCTGCAGGACCTGCGCGCCCGGCTGGTCCACCGACTCCACCGGTCCACCCCTGACGGCTGGACGCGGTGAGCAGCCCTGAACACGCCGGGTCCCAGGACGCCGGGGGCGAGGCGTTCACCACCTACGGCTTCCTCGGCACAGAGGACCTGAACGCCTACGTCTCCTGGCTGCACGCCGAGCAGATTCCCTACCTGTTCAGCGTCAACCACCGCTTCTACCAGGTCACCCCCCACAGCCGCCGCCCGGCCTGCTACAGCATGGCCCTCGCCTGCCACGCGTACGTCCATTGACCACCGTCACGTCAACACCAGGAGCCGCATGATCACGAACGAGGCCCAGACCACCCCAGTTCCCTCCAGTGCCCGCTTCGAGACCTTCTTCGCCAGTTACCTCGGCACCACCCTGTGGGACAGCGAAACCCCCGCGCCCGGACAGGACGAGGACGAACAGGCCCCGCTGTTCCCCATCAGCACCTTCAGCACCCAGGTGGACCCCGGCACGCTCGCGCACCTCCGGCAGGACGCAGGCGCGTGGTTCCAGCGCAACCACACCCACTGGGACGACACCGCCGACGGCAGCGCCGGCGCGGACTACTGGTACAGCCGCAACCGCACCGCGCCGTTCACCGACCGCGCCCGGTACTACCACGGTGCCGCTGAGATCGAAGAAACCGCCCGCGCGGCCGGACCGCTGCGCCTGGTCCTCGGCGAGGACCTGCTGGTGCGCCTCGACTGAAGTTCCGATCCGCAGCCTCGACAGGAGAACCCATGATCCCCCAGACGACCCCACACGCGAACCCACCGACATTCGACGTCTTCAGCACGGTCCCCGGCCGCCCACGCCTCTTCACCGCCGAGGGCCGCACCCTGAAAGAAGCCGTCCAGTCCGCCCTGCAGCGCGGCTGGGACCTGAGCACCGCCGACCTGAGAAAGGCCGACCTGAGCGGGCTGAGCCTGCGCAACGTCACCCTCAGGGGCGTCAACCTGACCGGCGCGAACCTCGACGACACCGACCTGACCGGCGCGAACCTGGACGCCGCCACGCTGCAAAACGCCAGCCTCAGACGCACGACCTTCCGGTTCACCCGCCTCGAGTACGCCGTGCTGATCGATACCGACCTGGAAGGCGCGACCTTCCATTTCCCGGTGCTGAACGACACCCTGTTCAGCCACAACCGCTTCGCCGGCGCGGACCTGAAGCACCTCACCCACCTGCCCGTCCCGGTGGTGCCAGGACTGCACCGCAAGGTCGCCGACGCCGTTTCGGACACGGCCCTGCTCGACATGGACCACTGGCACTGCGGCAGCGCCCACTGCTGGGCCGGGTGGATCGTCACGCTCGCCGGAGCAGACGGACAGGCCCTCGAAGCAGCGGTCGGCACCAGCCTCGCGGCCACCCTGATCGTCCTCGCCAGCGACCCCGAGCAGGAACACGCCGGGCGCACCCCGGACTTCCTGCAGGACAAGCACCTCGCCCTCGCCGACATTCACCGCCTCGCCGGGCGCACCCCCGGAGCGGCACTGTGAGCAAGACCGAGTTCGCCAGAGGCAAGCCGCACGTCCACGTCGGACCGATGGCTCCAGAAGCGCAGGAGGCCGTGCAGGAACCGGCACGCATGCCAGCACGGATGATGTATGGCGGCGAGGGCGCACCCACGCTCGAGCACCTGCTGATATCAGCACGCAACCACCGGCAGGACGCCGAAGCAGGGCGGCCGTTCGTTCCCGGCACCTGGCTGCTCGGCTACCGGCTGCCCGACTTCCAGCGCCCCGCCGTGTGGAGTGAAGCCCAGCAGGTCCGCTTCATCGAGTCGGCCTGGCTCGGCCTGGACCTCGGCCGGGTGGTCGTCACCGCCGCCACCGGCCCAGGCTGGGGCGGCCCCCGTGACCGACTGCTGATCGACGGCCAGCAGCGCTTCACCGCCCTGAGCGCCTACTTCAGCGGCACCCTGACGGTGTTCGGCGAGACCTTCCTGACGCTGCACCCCAGGGACCGCCGCCGCTTCCTGGACATCACCCTGGCGACCACCACCATCGACGCGGACAGCGTGAACGAAGACCGACTGAAAGACCTCTACACCCGGCTGAACTACGGCGGCACCCCCCACGCGCCCGAACATCACCCGGACGCTTCCGGCGGCCCCGCATGACCCGCCCTCCCCCACTCCCACCCCAGGTGTACCTCGCCGGGCCGATCAAGGGCCTGAGCGCCGCCGCCGCCAGCGTCTGGCGGGACGCCGCGGCCAGCATGCTGGCCGCGTACGGCGTCGGCAGCCGCAGCCCGGTGCGCTACCGCTACGCCCCCGCCGGCGAAGCCCCCCTGCACGGCGGCGCGTACAACCACCCGCTCGCCACCGCCGCGGCCATCAGCGGTCGCGACCACCACGACGTGCAGGCGTGCCAGGTGATGATCGCCAACTTCCTCGGGGCGGACGCGGCGTCCCTCGGCACCGCCGTGGAGTTCGGCTGGGCCTCGGCATACCGCAAGTTCATCGTGCTGGTGATCGAAAAGGACGCCACCGGCAACCCCCACGACCACGCCATCCTGCGGCACCTGGCCGACTGCACCGTCCACACGGTCGCCGACGCGGTCCGCATGACCCTGATGGTGCTCGGCGTCGACGCAAACGACCTGGCACACGACCCGGAAGAACCGCAGGACGGCAGTCGGACGCAAAACCCGGCGCTGGACCTGACCCTGACCGCGGTGAACCTGGCGGCCACGCTCAGCGTGGAGGCCGCTTCCGGCCTGACGCTGCCGGACCTCACCGAAGCCGAACTCGAGGACCGCAGATGAAGCTCCTACACCGCCTCCGCGCTCCGGACGCCCTCGAGCACCTGCTGCGCTTCTGCCAGTCCGGCACGCCGCCGCTGCCAGCGGACTGGCAGGACCGGGTACAGTGGGACCCGGCCAGCGGAAGCCTGGTGATCGGCGGCCATCACCTGCGGCTGGCGCACCACGACCGCTGGCACCTGTTCCCCTTTCCCGCCCAGGTCACCGCGCACTTCCAGCGCCAGCAGGGACCGGACGGCCGGTTCGTGCCCGGGCCGACCCTGACTTTTCTGTCCAACCGGCACCTGCACGACCACCTGGGCGCCATCGTCGCCCACGCCGCTCCGCCACAGCGGCCGGGCGGACCCAGGTGAGCGGTACCGTACCCCAGGAGAAGCCCTCACGCCGGTGGAACGCCAAGATCGGCACCATTCCCTTTGGCATCATCATCGTCGACAGCCGCACACCACTGGAACCAGGAGGCCGCATCCGCTTCCGAAGGGACGTGCACGGCAGCCCACAGGAACAGGCCGTGGTGGACGAGGTCCAGACCGAACACCGCTTCCTGCGGCTGTCGTGGTCAGCGCTTCCGGGCGGGAGCGCGGGGCGGCCGCAGGCCCACCCCGCCCGTCCGACCCTGAACAGGCATGACCCAGCCTGACCACAGCGGCCTGCCCGACCTCCCCCCCTCCCCCGCCCTGGTGGCCCTGAACGCCGCGCTCCTGGGGAGTTTCGGCGTTCAGCTCGCCACGGCCACGCTGCACCTCACCCGGGCGTTCAGCCCCGGCGACCTCGAACCGTGGTTCCTGATTCCGCTGGACGCCGCCGGGGCGGTGCTGCTGCCCATCGACCTGCGCGGCATCTCCCGGGACGCCGCCGACGGGACGTACCGGCTGCCGGACGGCGACGCCGTCACGGACGTGGTCGACGACTCCGTGCAGCGCCAGTACCCGGTCCAAGGCGAGCAGGAAATGGTCGACGCGCTGTTCGCTGTGAAGGGCCGGTGCGGCTTTGACCAGGCGGAGGCGTGGGTGGACACGCTCACCGCGCGGGAACTGAAGGACGGCGACGTGATCGACATTCCGCTGCTGCACCGCGCCGCCCCATGAGCAGCGGGCGGAAGCCGACCACCGAGTCCACCGCCGCGCACGCCAGGGCCCACTTCACCGAGGTGCTCGGGCGCGTCCGGTACGGCCACGAACGCGTCGTCATCACCAACAAGGGCAAACGCGCCGCGGCCGTCGTCAGCCTGGACGACCTGGCGCTGCTGACCCTGCTGGAGGACGACACCTTCCGGGCACGGCTGACGGCGCTCCTCGGCGAACAGCCCGGAACTCCAGAACAGCGGGAGGCCAGGGCGCAGCTCGCCGAGACACTGAGGCACGGAACCTGACTACGCCAGTTGGCGGAGGACACCGCCCGCGCGGGCGCAGTATGCTGCCCCAAGTCGCCGCACCCGGCCGCAGCACGCCCTTCCCCAGCACCCCAGAGGACGGACCGCCCATGACCGAAAGAGCCGCGCAAGCCCCGTTCTTCAGATCTGGGGTCAAGCAGCTCCCACCCGCAGGGCGGCCAAGCTGAAGCCGGCCAAGCTGAAGCCCCCGGGGCTCTGGTACACTGCATGAAGAACGCAGATCGCGGTGTCTCACCACCCATCTGCTCTACACCCACAGGGAGGTGCAGCCGCATGAACTCTACCATCAAAACCTTCCGTTACCGCCTGTACCCGACCAAGCCTCAGGAAGCGGCCCTCTTCGAGACACTTCGTCTCACCCGCACGCTCTACAACGCCGGACTCGAACAGCGCCACGAAGCCTACCGGAAGACTGGCAAGACCCTGTCGGCTTACGATCAGCAGAAGGAACTCACCGCGCTCAAAGCCGCCTGTCCGGAGTTTGGCGGTGTCTACAGCCATGTCCTCCAGGACGTACTCGACCGACTGGACCGGGCGTACAAGTCCTTTTTCAGCCGAGTAAAGAAGGGAGCGAAGAAGGCGGGCCTCCCACGCTTCAAGGGGCGGGACCGCTGGGACTCGTTCAAATTCAAGCAGTGCTGGGACACCGCCAGGAATACCTGGACCGCCTGTGGAAGACCTGTGGACGAGGGACGGCGCATCAACGTTCCCAGGATCGGAGCGGTCAGGATCAAACTCCACCGCCCGCTGGAAGGCAAGCCGAAGTCTCTCCAGATCGTTCTCGACGTCGACCAGTGGTACGCGGTCTACACCTGTGAAGTTACGGCACGCCCACTTCCAGTCACTGGAAGTGAAATCGGATTCGACGTGGGCACCACCTGGTTCGCCATCACCTCGGACGGGGAGTTCAAGGACAATCCCAGGTACCTGAAGTCCAGCTTGAAGACGCTGCGGGTCCAGCAACGTACCGTGGCACGCAGAAGGAAGGGCGGAAACCGCCGCAGAAAGGCCGTTCAGGCCGTCGCGAAAACACACCGGAAGATCAGACGACAACGCTCAGACTTCCACCACACCACGGCAAGGAGGCTGGTCAATGCCCATGATCTGATCGCACACGAAGACCTCAAGGTGTCCAACATGGTCAGGTCGAACCTCGCCCGGAGTATTTCGGACGTGGGGTGGGCCTCGTTCTTTGAAATCCTTGCCAACAAAGCGGCGGAAGCTGGTCGGCAAGTCATCGCGGTCGATCCCCGGTACACGAGTCAGCAATGCAGCTGCTGTGGACACACGTGCCGGGAAAACCGCAGTTCACAGGCAAGGTTTGTCTGCGTGGCGTGTGGCTGGGCTGAGAATGCCGATGTCAACGCCGCGAAGAACATCCTGCAGCGGGCCAGGACCTTATGGCCTTCAGGTGTCAACGGAAGCGGAGGAACGCATGCCGTCGCCTGAGAAGCCCCTGCCTTCAGGCATGGGGTATGTCACGAACACCAGCCTGCTGAACCTCAGACTGACCACCGCGCCCGGCACCCTCCTCCCCAGGAACGCCGCGTTCCAGTTGCATCAGGAGCGCTGGCTGCCGAGGGAGACGCGCAACCGGCCGAACCACCCGCTGCTCGCCGACTTCCCCCAGGACCGCACCCGGTACACCTGCCTGTGGGACGCGCCGATCGGAACCTCCGGGCGGACCCCGGCCGGCACCCAGCAGGCCCTCTGCGCCCCGGCGGCGCCCCTAAACGCAGCGCCCGCGCACCGCGCCTTCCCGGCCACCGGCACGGTCTTCACCCGGCCACTGCCGCCCACCTTCGCCACCTTCACCCCCACCCGAGGCGCGCCCCGGACCCGCTGAGGGCAGCGGTCACCAGGCGGCGCGCTGCGGGGAACCCCGCAGCGCGCCGCTTCCCTGTCAGGTCAGATCAAAGGAGTCCACCATGTCGTTCACCCACTTCAGCAGCACCGTCCAACGCCGCTTCCAGGACCTTCAGGCCCGCCTCGCGGGCGTTCCCAGAACCCGGAACGACCTGTTCGTCACCGCCAGCGGCGACGACCTCTACGGGCAGTACCTGGCCGCCTTCCCCGACGGCAGCAACCCGCTGGTGCGCGAGCGCACCGAGCACGACTGCACCAGTTGCCGGGCCTTCATCCGCAACTTCGGTGGCGCGGTGCACATCGACCCGGAGACCCTGCACGTCAGCACCGTCTGGGACGGCGACGCGTTCAGCGCTCCCTACGACACGGTGGCCAGCACGATGGCCGCGTACGTGCGCCGCCACGCGGTGACGGCGCTGTTCCGCACCCTCCAGCCGACCTTCAGCACGCCCCGCAGCGTCCGCGTGAAGGACGGCAGCACCGAGACTTACGACCACCTGCACGGCGTGGCCGACCGCGGCTTCGTCACCAGAGAAGGCGCCGAGGCCGGCAGCTACCAGATCAGCCGCCAGATGCTCGAAGGCGCCTTCGAGCGCCTGAATGCCGGCGCGGTGGAAGACGTCCGGCGCCTGATCGAGGACGGGCAACTGTACCGCGGCGCGGAGAAGCTCCACCTGGTCGAGGGGTTCGGTGCCGCCCAGGCGCGGTACTTCACCCTGCACGGCGCTGAGCGTGAAGGGTTCCTGGCCGTCACGGCCCTCGACCCGGCCGTCAGCCGCTTCAAGAACGACGTGATCGGCACGCTCATCGCCGCCATCGCCGGCAGCGAAGACCTGCAGGCGGCCGTGGGCCGCTACGAGGCGATGGTCGCCCCCGCCAACTACCAGCGCACCAACCAGGTGATCACTCAGTCGATGGCCGACGGGGCCCTGAAGACGCTCGCCGCCCTCGGGGTGAACGTCAAGCGCCGCCTGGCCCACCTGGACGACGTCGACGTGAACGACGTGGTGTGGGCCGATCGCAGCAGCCGGGCCGAGATGAAGGGCGGCCTGAGCGGCCTGCTCGCCGCCGCCGTCACCGTTCGCCCGGTGGTGGTCAACGAGGCGGCCGTCACCGAGATGAAGGTCGACGCGTTCCTCAGGGACGTGCTCCCCCAGGCCGAGACGCTGCGGCTGCTCATCAGCCGGGACCTCGCCGGCAGCTTCATGACGCTCACCACCGCCGACGAGGACGGGGCCGTGCAGGACAGCGGGACACCCCTGCTGAAGTGGAACAACCCGTTCGCCTGGTCCTACACCGGCGACGCGGCCGACCAGATTCAGGCGCGCGTCAAAGCCGCCGGCGGAAACATCAAGGCGCTGCTGCGGTTCAGCCTGTCCTGGACCAACACCGACGACCTGGACCTGCGCGTGCGCTACACCGGCAAGGGCCGCAGCGAGCAGCTGTACTTCAGACACAAGACGTCCACCGTGCCCGGGCTGACCGGCGGCCTGGACGTCGACATGAACGCCCACGCCCTGGTGCGCGACCCGGTCGAGAACGTCGCCTTCACCCACCTGCTGCCCGGCACCTACCTGGTCGAAGTCCACAACTACCGCCAGCGCGAGCACACGGACCCCGGCTTCACCCTGCAGGTTGCCGATCAGGCCGGCACCACCGACTACCACTACCCGCACGCCGTGCGCGACCAGCAGATGGTTCACTGCCTGAGCGCCACCGTCGACGCGCAGTTGCAGGTCACCTGCACGGTCTCGGAGGCGCTCACGCCGGGTGGCGTGCAGGGCGGCGAGAAGTGGGGCCTGCCGTTCGGGCAGTACGCCGAGGTGCGCTGCGTGACCCTCTCGCCCAACCACTGGGGCGGCCAGCAGCAGGGCAACAAGCACACCTTCTTCATCCTCAAGGACGCGAAGACCGACGAACGGCCCAGAGGCGTCTACAACGAGTACCTGCACCCCGACCTGCTGAAGCACCGCAAGGTGCTCGACGTGATCGGCGACCGCGCCCGGCCGGACCTCACGGACGCGCAGTTGAGCGGCGTCGGCGTCAGCAGCACCCTCGACAAGGCCGTCACCCTGGAGGTCACCACCAGCACCAGCAAGCGCACGTACCGCGTCTCGTTCTAAACGCCTCACCCACACCCCCGAGGAGGGACCCCCATGACCGACAAAACGAACACCGGCACCACCCCCATCAGCGCCAGCGAGATCGCCGAGAACGCCGGCGCGACCATGCCCACCAGCGCCGTGCCCGTCGCCGGCGACACCCGTGAAGGTGCTCTGAACCTCTTCGAGGCCGCCTCGCGCAAGAAGTTCCGCTACCCCAGCGTCAAGGGCGTGGCCTCGGTGATCACCGAGGAACTGTGGACCCTGCCCATGCGCGACGACAAGCGCCCCGAGGTGGTGACCCTCAACCAGATCGCCCAGTTGCTCCACAAGCAGAAGGACACAGCGGCCGAAGTGAACTTCGTGGGAACCACGGTCACCAGCGAGCAGGTGGAACTCAACCAGAAGATCGAAATGGTGACGTACGTGATCGCCGTCCGGGAACAGGAGGACAGAGTCAAGGCCGAAGCCGGCAAGGAAGCGGTCAGAAAGGCCAACCTCAGACGCATCGTGCTCGACTCGCTGGCCGAGGACCAGGTGGCCGAGGTCAAGGGCATGACCACCGAGCAGAAGCTCGCCCTGCTGGCCGACCTGGACTGAATCCCACACCGTCCCGCACCGACCGCCCCACCGGGTGGTCGGCGCGGGACTTCTCTTTCACCCCCACGAGGTCTCCCATGAACGACGTCCAGGACGACCGGACCGTCCACCTGACCACCGCCGGTATCCACCAGAACGCCCACGCCGCCGTCTCTGCGGTCTCGGCGCTCCTCGGGCTGAGACCCCACACCTTCACCCACGGCACCACCCAGCACCGCTGGTGCGTCGGCGTCGTCGCCAGGGGAACGTTCGAGCTGTTCGACTACGACGCTGGCCTGCTGAGCGTCCTGATCAGCTTCAACGCCACCTACGGCTCGGTCATGCTGTACGTCGGCACCATCGACGACGGCGGCTGGAGCGCCCTGTCCAAAGGTGGCCTGTCCCAGGAAAAAGGCGAGGCGATGATCGTCCGGATCTACGAGAAGCTGCGCGGGTACAAGGCCCTGCCGTCCGAGGACGCGCTGCTGGAGATCATCCAGCCGCTCGGCGTCTGGTTCAGCGACCGGGACTGACCGCAGGAGGCCACCCATGAAAACCCTTCACGAATCCGAAGTGCCGCTGCTGGACAGAGACGACTTCCGCGAGCGCGTCCTGGCGCGTGACCGGCACCGCTGCGTGCACTGCGGCCGCACCGACCGCCCCCTCGACGCGCACCACCTGATGGAACGCGCCCTGTTCCGGCACGGCGGGTATCACCTGGACAACGGTGTGAGCGTCTGCAGCCACCCACAGGACGGCTGCCACCTGAAGGCCGAGCAGACGCTGATCACCCCCGAACAACTGAGAGAGGACGCCGGCCTCACCGTGCGCGTGCTGCCCGACGCGCTGTACGGCGACCTGGAGTACACCAAATGGGGCGACGTCGTGCACCCAGGCGGCACCCGCAGCCCCGGACCGAGGTTCTGGGACGCCAGCACCCAGAAGGCCCTGACGGACGGCGGGGTGCTGCCGCGGTACGACACGCGCGTCAAATACCCGCGCACCTGGCACCTGCCGGGCAGTCCCGGCATGCAGCAGGACGACCGGCAACTGAGCGGCACCGGGCACTGGGCGGGCGAGCGGCTGATCTGCACGGTCAAGCTGGACGGCGGCAACTTCAGCGTCGCCGACGACTTCCTGCACGGCCGCAGCCTCAGCGGCCGCCATCACCCCAGCCAGAACGTCCTGCGGGCCCTGCAGCCGACCCTGAACCTCGGCCCCGGCGTGCGGCTGGTCGCCGAGAACCTGTTTGCCGCACACACCCTGCGCTACGCCGGCCTCGCCCACACCGTCTACGGCCTGAGCTTCTGGGAGGCCGACACCGCCTGGTCCTGGGACGACACGGTGGCCGCCCTGGAGGTACTCGGCCTGCCCCACCCGCCACTGCTGTACGATGGCCCGTACCAGGGCCTGGACCACCTGCAGCACCTGGCACAGCAGAGTGTGCAGCGCGGCCACGAGGGCCTGGTGGTCCGCGTCGCGCGGCCGTTCACCCTGCTGGAGTTCGGAACAGCGCTCGGCAAGTGGGTCGGGCAGGACTTCGCCCGCCACCGGGATGCCGGCGGCCACGACTGGCACCGCCAGCCGGTCACCCGGAACCAGGTCGGAACAGGCCCGGTCACCATGACCTGGAAGAACGATCTGAGAGGAGCGCCGTGAACGAAACCGATCACCGGGACCAAGACCTGCTCAGACGCCTCTCCAGCGACCTCGAAACGCAACTCCGGCAGAAAGAGGCCGAGCGGGACAGCCACCAGATGGGCCGCCCCGAGTGGTTCGACCTGACAGAGCAGACCAACACCCTGCGCAACGTCCTGTACGACCTGAACCACGCCCTGGAGCACGGCTTCACCCCGCTCGAGGACCAGCGCGCCGCCGCCATCGGCACGCTGCCGGCCTACGAGACCCGGCTGCTCGAACGGCTGAACGCGGAACTGGACGGTCAGCGCACCCGCCGCCTGACCGTCCAGCGCCGCCTCGAGGCCGGCAGCAGCGACCACCGCCGGGTCCAGCAGGAGATCGACACCCTGCACCGCGTGCTGAGGCAACTGCGGTACGCCCTGGACCACGGCACCACCCAGCCGAACACCGGAGAGGAGATGACCGGGGAGACGCCCGCCCCGGACCGGACCCTGCTCGCCTGACCGGCAAGAGCGGGGCAGACCGGCCGGTCTGCCCCGCTCTTCTTGTACAGTGGTGGGCATGCACCCCGCCGAACGGCCGGTCCTGACGCCTGCTCCGCTTCGGCGCGTGCTGATCCGGCATCAATACGCCAACGAAGAGGGGCGCGTGTATTTTGGCCTCGAAACTGACCTTCCGACCCAGACGCTGCGCTGGATCACCGCGTACCTCCTGCTGGAGTTCGGCCGGATGCCGCAGATGGACGGCGTGGCCGACTCCCTGACCCCGGCAGACGTGGCCGACCTGCTGCGCACGTGCTACGGCTGCCGCACCTTCGTGCAGGTGGAGGCCACCGGGTTCAGCGAGGAACTCGAGTTGTGGCGGATCTTCCATGACGGAGAACTCTACGAACTGAACGCGTCACCCGGCCTCGCCGGGCAGCTCGGAATCACCCGGCCGAACCTGCACTGCAAGATGGCCGAACTCATCCTGAGCGAACTCCGCATGGCCCTGCGACGGGTCCTGCACGAAGGCGACGACAGCAAGGCCGCCGTGCGTCCCTCCCAGCGGCGCAGCGCCGCGAACATCACCTCGCAGTACGCGCTGATGCTGCGCGTCCTTCAGGGCGACGCCGTTCTGCCGGGCGAAGGCGTCACCGACACTGAAGGTCGACCGTACCAGGACGTCCTGCCAGGGACCGAGGTGCACGAGGACCCCCGCGGTGATATCCTTCCGGACGCAGCCTCCACAGCGGCCAGCAGATGGGTTGACCCGGACACCCTGCACAGAGAAGGAGAAGGCGAGACCCGTCGGGTCTCGCCTTCTGCTGCTGCTGCGGTGCGCCGCGCCCTGATCCGGCGGGGCGGCGGGGGCCGTTCCGCCGTCCCAGCGGCGCTCAGCACCGGTTCGCGGGAACAGTCGATGCGGTCCAGGGTACGTCCGGCCAGCGCTCAGCGGACGCTCACACCCGCCCTCCGGCGGCCGCTGGAGTCACCGTCCGGGCGAGGCGGTCTGCCAGCCGGCGGCCGAAGCGCCTCAGGCCGTCCCAGGGGCCGTTCCCGAGAACCAGCACGGTCACGGCCCCGAGCAGCAGGACGCTGACCGGTTCGGCCCCGAAGCGGTTCAGCACGAAGCTCAGGAAGTTCACGCCCTGCACCGTCAGCACCGTGCAGTCGGGCCGGACGCGCGTGCGGACACGCGCCCCCACCAGCGGTTCGAGCAGGCGCCCCAGCACGATGCCGGCCGGAATCCCGGCCAGGGCCGTGAGCAGGTGGTGGTGGTCCCAGGCCGCCCAGAGGGCCAGACCGAACATGGCCAGCAGCAGCAGCAGCAAGGTCCGCACATCCCGGCGGTCGGCCGGACCGGGCAGCGTCACGACCACCCGGACAGCAACAAGAGCGCACTCATGGGTTGAATCGTAGCGCAGAACAAGCACACCCCTGGCCCCGGCGGGCCTGACGCCCCGCCCGGACAGCCCCGCCCTGAAGGCACAAGACTCGGGTACACTGGAGTCTCACCGGGCGGCGGGCACCGCCTGCCCGGCCGCGCCGAGGCCACACCGTCCGTCCCACGTTCCCGCAAGCAAAGGAGCGCACGTGACCCTCTTCCTTTCCTCCGACGCCAGCACCCCGCCGCCCTTCGACCTGACCGGCGCCAAGAAGCGCCTGAGCGCCCTGAGGTACTCGCTGGAAGGCGCCGAGTTCTACCTCGCCAAGGACGCGCTGGAACTGGCCCTGCGGCTGCACGACGGCGTGCGCAAGGACAAGGTGACGCCCGAGTGGTTCCACCAGGTCAGCATCACCCTGTACCTCTGGACGCTGCTGCCGACCTTCGGTCCCTACGCCGAGCAGATTCTCACCGCCGCGCTGCTGCACGACGTGCTCGAGGACAAGGATTACCCCGAGAGCGCGATGCGGGAGCGCTTCGGCGACCCGGTCACCGACACCGTCCTGTCGGTCTCGTACAAGCTGCACCTCGACCCTGGTTTCAAGACCGACAAGGCCGAGCACTACCGCAAGATGGCCTCCGACCCCTGCGGCCTGATCCTCAAGGCCAACGACCGCATCAACAACCAGGACACCATGCAGGGCGTCTTCACCCTCGAGAAGATCATCGCCTACGTGCACGAGACGCGCACCTACATCCTGCCGGCGCTCGGTGTCGGCCGCAAGCTACACCCGAGGCTGATGAAGCCGCTGCAGAACGCCACGCTGAGACTCGAGAGTCAGTGCGCGATGCTCGACACCATCATCGCCGCCCAGACGCAGCAGCGGCACCTGCAACAGCAGTTGCAACAGATGCAGAACCAGAGTGTCGGCACCCCGCCCGTCTGAACAGCACACCAGGCCCCGCCCGCCTCAGATGGACAAAGGCCGGCGGGGTCTGGAACGTGTGGACACGTCAGTCGACCCTTGCCTCCGCACGGATGGCCGGACCGCGCTGAGAAGCAGGATAGACTCCGGGCAGTCATGACCGCACACCCGAACCCGTGCACACCGAGTCCGTCCAACCAGGATGACCTGCACCCGGACGCCCGCCGCTCCCTGCTGGACACGCTGAGACAGGAAGGCGTTCCGGAGCAGCTGCTCCGAACCCTCACGTTCGAGATCTTCGAGGAGGAACACCACCGAGGCTCCGTGTACGCAAGCGTGCTGCTGCGCCTCACGCCGGGCGGAAACGACGGCAACGTCCTGCTCAGGTGGCCGGCCGGACAGCCGGAACTCACGCAGTGTACGCAGTTGACCTTCTGGGTCGACGGTGAAGTAGTGCAGAGAAGCGCCGGGTTCCAGGTCACCCTCAGCCCCGCCGCTGAAGGCGTCCGGGAAGGCGAGACGCTGACACTGAGCGGCCACCCCGGCACGCCACTCGCCGGCCGGACCGCCCACCTGAAGCGCACGCCCGGCGGGCTGTACCTCGCCGGAAGCGCACGCCTCCAGTTCTTCGAGCTTGGCTTCGGCGACCTCGCCGCGTTCCGACAGGTCGGGGAGCACCTGCTCCGCGCCAGCCTGCCCTGAAGGCCAGATTCCCCACACCGGAGGCATTCATGACGTACGACCACCAGCAACAAGAGCGCCAGCGCCGCGCCCGGCAGCAGGCTCAGGCCAGAATGGACACCCTGATGCACGGCATGATCCACGATCCCGCCGGGCTGCTCCGCACCCTGATCCAGGACCTGAAGCGCGGCCCGAGGCGCTGCGCGTACCAGATCAAGGACTGGAATCCCGTCACCGGGGAGATCCGCGCCTTCTGCGACCCACTCAGCCCCATCGGGCTCGACCCTTCCAGGATGGTGCTCTGCGCCCGCTGGCCCTGGGGGCAACCCGAAAGGCTCAGGAGAACGCGGTCATGAGTCGTCAGCCGACCTTCGCCGGTCAGGAGGCCAACGCACACTACGTGCCCTGTATGGCGATGCACACCAGCCCGCCGGTGGTCTACCTCACCCCCGAGTCCACCCGGGTTCTCGGGCCACTCGTGGAATGGAAGGACGACATGACCTGGTACTTCCAGGCCGGCGAGACCATTCTCAGCCCGCTGGACTTCGGCCCCGACCCTCCGTACCAGCAGGGGAAGCCCGTCTGGATTCAGTACCTCCGCAAAAAGACCTGGGACAGTGGACCGGCCCCCGACCCCAGCATCTGCTGGCAGGACGAGGACGAGATGCAGCGTGACCTCGCCGAGATGGCCGCCCACCCCACCCTGCAGGACTGGACCTTCACCGGCGTCCTCGCCGACCTGCGGCCGTAACCTCTCCCCCGGCACACCAAGGAGTTCCCCATGACCACCACCAACCTGCACCAACAGAAGAACGGCTTGCGCCCCGCGCCGCTGCCCAGTCAGCTGTACCTCAGCCCGAAGCTGATGTGGCAGGAACTCGGACGCCAGCCGGCGCTGCACGCCTACGCGCAGGGCCTCGCCGATGAACTCCTCTCGCTCGAGCAGGACCTCAGGCAGAGCACCTTCACCCTCGGCGAGCGGGTGCTGAAGACCGGAACGGTCGACCAGGGGCTCACCGAGACCCTGCGGACCAGACAGGCGAAAATCGGCACCCTGCGCGGGCAGCTGAGCGTCCTCGCCCTGACCCTCGGCAGCGGCCTGTGCGAACAGGGCCTGCCAAGCGCACAGGACACAGGCACACTCATCGACGATCTGCTCAAGGACGCCAGGGACCGCGCCCGGACGGAATGACCCGCCGGGATGCCCCGCGCAGTTCTCCCGTGATTCAATAAAAGCGTGAAACCGCTCGGAACCGTCTTTGCCCACGGCCTGTCACCTGCCCTGCTGCGGGCGATTCTGGGCGTCCCGTTCGCCGCCTCGCTGCTCCTCACCGCGCCCGGCTTCTTGCCCGTCGACTGCCCCTGGCCGCTGATCCCCGGCGCTGACACGTTCCCAGGCACCCTGGTCCCCCTGGCCGGCTGGCTGCTGTCGCTGCTGGCCGCGCTCACCTACGCCGCGCCCTGGCACGGGCAAGCCGTGCGTCCCCGCGTCCCGAAAATGGCCGCCTGCGCCGCGCTCGCCGGGGTGGTGCTCAGCACCGCCGGGAACATGAACACCCTGACGCCACCCTGCAGGCCCCCGGCACGCTGCCGCTGACCCAGACCCCCGCCGGCCTGCTGAACTCCGCCCGCTGCCAGCGGCGGCTCGGAAACATCACCAGCGCCCACCTGACCCGCCGCTGGAGCCTGTGGGTCAACAGACATTGAACGCCGCCTCTCCCGGCACGTCCTCTCCCTCCCGAGGTGTACACGATGACCACGCCCGACCCGACCGCGCCAGACCCAACCACGACAGCATCACCCCTGACCGACCCGGACCTGATCGTCACCCCCGCGCACCTGAAGCTGCCGCGCGCCTACCGCAGCGCCCTGGCCGTGATCGCCTGGGTGCCGTTCGGCGTGCCGGGCGACCTGAATTACGCCAGCATCCCCATCGGCCTGACGCTCGCCCGCGACGCCGGAGCGGGCGCCTGCGGCGTGATCGACCTGCACGCCCTGGACCAGGTGGCGGCCGCCCTCCAGGTACCGGCACGCGGCCGCCTGGGACCGGCCGACCACGCGATGATCGCGCACCTCGCCGCGCTGCACCTGACGCCCGCCGAGGCCCACGCGCGGTTCTCCGGAGTCAGCCGCGCCTGCTTTCAGCACTGGCGCGTCACGCCGCCCCGCTTGGTGCTCAGCACCCGCGTCCCGGCCGAGGAACTCGCCGTCCACTGGGGCCGCGCGGGCGGCCTGCCGCTGGTGGACGTGGTGTCCTGGGACCGCGACCGGCGGACGCTCTGAACGCGCGGCCCTCAGGCATGCCCACCTGGACCAGCCCGGTGTACCGACAGGCCCGGCAGGTGCTCAGCGCGGAAGCCCCCGGCGAGCACCTGCCGAACCTCGACCCGGCCCACTGGACGCTGCCGGACCTGCCGGCCCCGCCCACCGGCCGGGCGCGGCTGCCTGGCACCTTCACCGGCCTGCTCGAGTTCGCCCTGACCTGCGAACGGCTGCTCGCCGAGGACCCAGAGAACAGCGTGCTGATCCGCCACACCGGGCGGCGCCCGAACAGCGGCCGCAAGGAGATCGCCCCCGGCCTGTGGGCCGCCTTCGTCGGCCGGGACCCGGAAGCCTCCGCGGGCGACCTCTACCTGGTGCCGGTGCTGGCCGCGCTGCACGCCGTCCGGGACGGGCGACTGATCGACCGGCGGACCTGGACGCTCGCGCGGGACCTGGTCCGGCGCGGCTACCGGGAAGGTGCCAGAATAGGGCGTGAAGAGCCCTCCTGATCCCCTGACGCCCGAGCAGGTCCTCGCGCTCGACCCCGCCAGCGCCGCCACCTCCCTGGACCTGCTGCTCGCCTTCGCCCAGCAGCAGGCGCGGCTGATCAGCGGTGAGGTGCAGGACCTGCGTGAAACCGGCGCGTACCGGGACGGCCTGCACGGCGCGGCCCCCACCCTGGCCGAGGACCTGCGGGGCATCAGCGCCTACGCCCTGGTGGTGCCGTTCGCCAGGGGCCGGCTGCGGGCCGCCGCCAGCCGACTCGAATCCCTGGAGCAGGACCACCTGGCCGAGATCCGCGCGGCCCTGAAGAGAAGAAGCGAAGGAGAGCACCAGGCCGCCCTGGGCGTGATCCGCGCACGTCTCAGGCGCGCCGCCGAACAGCAGCAGTCCCTGGACCTCAACCCGTTCGAGGTGCTGTACCTGCGGGACGAACTGAACCTGGAGGCCAGTGAAGCGGCCAGTGAAAAGACTGCCAGCGAGGCTGCCCGAGTCGCCACTGCCGACGTGGTGGGTGGGGAACAGTCCCCACCCACCACGTCACCCTGAGGTTCACTCTGGACGCGCCGCAGAAGCGTGCCGTGTCCGGACAAGGAGATCCCGGATGCTCAAAACCACCATCACCCTGACCGGACGCAGCCAGAACGACCTCGAACTCGCCCTTCAGGAAGCCCTGCGCGTCGTGGAAGCCGGCAACACCAGCGGCACGAACCGCAACGACACCGGCAGCTTCACCTTCGAGACCACGGGCGAGGACGAGTACGACCTGCTCGAACGGCGCGGCTTCACCTGGGACGGCGAAGCCTGGTCGAAGGGCGAGCAGAGCGCCCTGACCTACGACCAGGCGCTCGAACTGAGCGAGAAGAGCTGATGCCCTTCCTGAAGACCCAGTCGCGCTTCCTGACGCTCGACGGCACCGCCCTGCGCCCCGACCACGCCGACCACGACCACACGGTCGGTGCGGTCAACGACCACCTGCAGGCGGTCCTGCAGGCCGAGGGTCTCCCGTTCGAGGCGACCGACATCACCTACACCCCGGAAGGCGGCGGGCTGAAGGCCGAGTTCAGACTCGAACCGCACGACGAGGACCTCTGCCCGGACCCCGACCTGGACCTCGTGGACGACCTGGCAGGCCAGCTCCGTCTCCAGTTCGGTGACCAAGACGCCGAACGGTTCCTCCAGACGCTGGACGAGGACACCTTCTACCCCGAGGACGAACTGCTCGCCTGGCTGGCCGCCTGGGACAGAACCGGTCGCCCGAACACCCGGAGCGGCCCGTGGATTCAGAAGATCCCCGCCGCCCTCACCCAGACGTTCATGATGGACGCCTCGGACCTGATCGACAGCACCCGGGCGGAGATGGACGCCCGGGTCCAGGCGATGGTCAAGGACGAATACGGCCTGGACGCACCGACCGCAACCGACATCGAGTACGCCAGCAGCGACTTCGGCGAGGTCAAGGCCAGCTACCGCCTGACCGGCCGGAACGCCCCGCCGATCAAGGCCCTGCCGTTCGGCGCGGCGCAGGTGCAGGCCTTCGCGAGAACGATCAACGCCGAACTGGACTGGACGCAGGCGAGCGCCTTCCTGGACACCCTCGAGCGCCGACGCACCTACCCCCGGGCCGAGTTCACCGAAGCGCTGCGCACCTGGCTGAACCAGGCAGGCGCGGCGTGAGCCCCTACGGCCGTTGCGCCGGCTGCCACTCGTACGGCCGCTGGGGCCACCCGTGCATCTGCAACACCCCCGAGATGCGCCCGGCCATCCCGAGCGTCCAGCAGGTGTCGGACGCCCTGACGAACGCCTTCCCGGAACTGGACGTCACCGCCTGGACCGCCCCGAACGGCCGCACCGCCGGGTATACCCTGGACTTCTCGCACCTCGGCCGGTCGGTCACCCTGGACTCGCCGGCCGCCGCCGCCTTTCATCAGGTGCAGCAGGCGCTGCGCGGCCTGGCGGGCGTGCACTGCGAGTGGCAGAATGACTCGAGCAGCAGCCTGCGCGTCACACTCTACGGCACCGAACTCAGGGCGGCCAGACCGTGAGCGGCCGGACCGTGAGCGGCACGGCACCCAGCCTGATTCGCCCGGAGCACCTCGAAGTCCCCGGCGGTGACGCGCTGCACCACCCCTGCTCGCCGTTCGCCCGCCTGGCCGGCGAGCAGGGTCAGGACCTGTACGTGGCGTATGAGGGCGCCACGCCCGAGCACCCGCACGGCCGGACCGTCCTGGTGTGCAGCGCCAGCGCCAGCCGCGGCGCGAAGACCCTGGAACACTGCGGGTACCGGGTACTGCGCCTGACGCCCCAGCCGGGCCAGAGCGAAGCTGTGGGCGGCCTGATCACCGCCCTGAACGCCCTGACCCGGTCCTTTGACGTCTCCACCATCAACGCCGCCCTGAGCGGCCCCCCCGGAGCGACTCAGGCCCTGTGGGACGCCCTGAGCACCCCCGTCTCCGGAGGCGTCTGATGCCCGGGTTCGACCTGGCCGCCAGCGGCACGGCCGTCACGGAAGTCGCCACGCTGAGCCCGGAACAACGCGCCGTGATGGAGCGCTTCCGGAGCGGCTGGGTGGCGATCGGCTTCCGGCACGGCCGGACGCTCCTCGGGGGCACGCCCGTCCCGCAGCGGGTGATCGCCCCGCTGTTCGCCGCGAACCTGATCGCCCGCGGCTTCGCCGGACGCGGCCTGCTGACTGCCGCCGGACTGGCCCTGCTGGAGACCGAGGATGAGTAACCAGGCGTTCGACAGGACCGATGTGCCCAGCGCCCCGCTTGTCTGGGTCGCCCTGGCCCAGAATGGACTCGCCGGGGTGGCCGCCGTCGCCGGCGAGATGGACGAGCAGACCTTCCGCATCCGCTACAGCGTGCCAGAAGACCCGGTCGCCCTGGTGCCCGGCCCGGTCCAGCTGGGCCGGCCACTGACGCCCGCGCAGCTGCTGTCTGCGCTGATGGCGCACCTGCCCGACGGCCGGACCGGGGGCGTGGACAAGGACGCGAATCAGATTCACGCCGCGTGGCGGCAGGTGGAAATCCACCGCCCCGGTGAGCACCTCGCGGCGCTGAGTGCCCGCTCCGGCGGGGACGCGGCCCTCACCAGGGTCGTCCGGAAGCTCGACCAGGTACTCCGCGCCCACCACGCCGAGACGCACACGCTGCTGCGCACCCTGAAGGCCGCCGAGCAGCGCGCGCACGACGAGGAACGCCAGCGGGTGCAGGTGGAGACGCAGTCGTGGCGCTTCCAGACGGAACTGGCCGCCCAGGACCTCGCCGCGGACGAGTTGCTGCGCGCCCCGACCCGCGCCGAGCGGACAGGCGGCGCGGCGCTGAAACGCTCGCTGGAAGCGCTCAGGGCGTCCCTGAGCACCGCCGCACCGGAGACGCCATGATCCAGACCAGAGACCCGCTCGCCCTCGCCCCGGCCACGGCGACCCGCCTGATCGGCCCCGCCGAGCGACTCACCGCGTACCTGCGCGGCCAGGCCGAGGCGACGGCCCTGAAAGAGTTCACAGCCGAGTGGTACGGTCTGAGCGCCACGCACCTGCGACTCACCGAGCAGCACGGCCGCCTGCTGCCGGAAGCCTACGACCAGCGCCGCACGCGCCTCGCCCCGGACCTCAGCGCCGGGGCCGTGCGCGGCGCCCGCGTGCAGGAACAGGACGTCTACCAGGACGGCCGCCCGGGACTGCCGTTCACGCCGTTCTCGCAGGGTGCCCCCGGACGCCCGGTCTTCGACCCCACCCGGCCACGCCAGGACGTCTCGCTGCTGCCGGACACCGCCACCGGCCACATCCTCTGGACCCTGGCCTGCGCGGCCCTGCCGGACGGTGTGCGGCCGGGCGCGGTCCTCTACTGGGGCGAGTCCAGCCTGAACCCCTACCGCCAGGAGGCGATGCTCGCCCGCCACCTGGACCGCCTCGCCTGAAGGAGACCCCCATGCCCAGCACGATGACCACCGACACCGCCGCCGCCGACCCGTTCGATCTCACGCCCGTCCAGGCGGTGCTGCTGCTCGGCGACCTGCATGACGCGGACATCAGACCGAGCCCCGAGCAGGCCGACGTCCTGCAGGGGGTGGCAGACTTCAGCCCGCTGGAGACCGAACTGCTGACGCGCCGCTGCGGCGTCCTGAGTCAGGCACTGCGCCCACTCCAGGCGGGCAGCCAGGGCAGCGCGGCCGCCCTCGCCGCCGCCCTCGGGGCCCGGCTGGACCGCGAGGCCCGGCCGAGCGCCCAGACCCCTGACCCGGGGCTGTTCGACCTCACCGCCGTGCAGGCGGTGCGCGTCCTCGGCGAACTCACCCAGGGGCTCGAGTTGACGCCGGAGCAGCACGCGGTCCTGAGACGCACCCGCACCTCCGAGCAGGTGAATGACCTGCAGGACCGCTGCTCGGACCTGTGGGACGAGATCAAGGACCACAGCGGACCGCAGGCCCCAGCCGGAACCTTCACCCCGGTCCAGATGGCCGACTTCCTGAAACGGGTGATGCAGGAGGAACTGGACCTGTCCACCCAGCAGGAATACCTCCAGCGTGTCAAGGCTACTTGACACGCTGAACACCACTGACGTCGGTCTGAACCCCCTGGCGATCAGCGACACGCCGGTTCGGGCCGCCAACCTCCAGAGCGGTGTGTTCAAGGTGCGGGTCGACACCGGCTGCGCACACCGTCAACGACGTGGGATGTCAAGGAGCCTTGACATCCCACGTCGTCCCTGACCGGACGCACCACCGGCAAGGAGGACCACCCATGAAGCTCTACCCGCTCACCTACACCTGGGCCAGAGAGGACCGCGACCTCAGACCGTCGCTCAGTCTCGAGGACGCCCAGCGCCAGGCGTACGAACACGCCCTCAAGGTCAGCGACCCGGGAGCGGAAGACCCGGTCCCGACCAGCCCGGACGACCTGAAGTGGAACACCAGCGGCGAAGGCGAGACGTTCTCCAGCGTCAGCCGCTGGGCCGACGTGTTCTACACCATCACCGTGACCGACGCCTACCGGCGGCCCGAGTCGAAGCTGCCGGTTCCTGACCCGATCACGCTCGAACGGCTGCTGGCAATCACCAACTGGCAGGGCCTCTCCGAGCAGAAGCTCGCCCTGCTCGAGGTGCTGAACGAACTCGAGGTCATGACCGAGAGCGAACGCAAGGACCACGACCCGGTGCGGGAAGCGGCCCTGAAGCGCTGGCACCAGAACCTGAACGCCCTGCTCGACTGGACCGACCTGTTCCAGCAGGCGGCCGAGCACGCCGGGAAGGCGGTGGTGTACCTCGAAGGCCCGGACGAGGACGAACCGCAACACGGCTGAATTCCAGCTGCTCCGAGTTCCACGCACCCCCGACAGGGCAGGAGGCCACCGGCCCTCCTGCCCTGTTTCCCTGCTACCGTAGATGCCATAGTGCTCCCGGATTCATCCGTAGGGGTATCGTGGCCTCATTCGAGTCACGAAGAGGAGGTGATTCCCATCGACGACATGACGCTCCGCGCCTTTAAATACCGACTTTCTCCGACACGTGCACAAACTGCGCTGCTGGAAACGACCCTGATCCTCTGCCAGCGGCTCTACAATGGCATGCTCGAAGAACGTAAGGGCGCGTATTGCAAGGCTGGTAAAACCCTCACTGCCTACGATCAGATGAAATCCCTGCCCGCTGTCAAGGAAGCACTCCCCGAGTACGCCGGAGTGAATGCTCAGGTCCTCCAGGACGTGGCAAAACGGCTGGACCGGAGTTTCAAAGGCTTCTTCCGTCGAGTGAAAGCAAGCCAGAAGGCCGGGTATCCCCGGTTCCGCAGTCGAGACCGTTACGACAGCTTCACCTATCCCCAGCCGAGTCCGCACAGCGTCACCACAGATGGCCGACACGTCTACCTGCCCAAGATCGGCAACGTGCGCCTCCGGCTCCACCGACCCTTCACTGGCACGCTCAAGACTCTGGCCGTCAAACGTGAAGGCACCGAATGGTACGCCGTCCTCACCTGTGCAGTCCCCAGACCAGACCCATTGCCGAAAACAGGAAAGACTGTGGGCATCGATCTGGGCGTCGCCCACCTGGTCATCACTTCGGATGGAGAATTCATCAACAACCCGCGTCCCCTGAGATCCGCTCAGAACAGACTCCGGGTGCTACAACGTTCCCTCTCCAGAAAGAAGCGTGGCAGTCATCACCGGAAAAAAGCTAGGCAGCAGGTAACAAAGCTCCACCTGAGGGTCAAGCGGCAGCGCGACGACCTGCACCACAAGACAGCCATCAAGCTCGTTCGAAAGCACGACTGGATTGCCCACGAGAACCTGAACATCAACGGACTGGCAAAAACCCGCCTAGCGAAGAGTGTGTTGGACGCCGGGTGGAGCAGTCTACTCGAGAAACTGCGCTCCAAAGCGGCAGACGCTGGGAGAACAGTCGTTGGCGTTGACCCCGCGTACACCTCACAGGATTGCCACCTGTGCGGATACCGGGAAAAACACGCGCTGTCGGTTCGGGAATTCACCTGCAAAGGATGCGGGGAACACCTGAACCGGGACGTGAATGCCGCCAAGAACATCCTGGCATGGTCGATGCCGTCGTGGACACAAGGTGGCTCAGTGGAGCGTGCCTGTCCCGAGAAGCCCCGCCCTTCAGGGCTGGGGTAAGTCACCGTAGAACCAGCCTTCTCCCCCGCCCTCTCCCCGCACAGGAGCCCCCATGCCCACCGAATCCCCGAAACTCAGCCTCACCCCCGCCAGCATGACCGTCACGGTCCTGAAGAAAAGCCTCAGCGAGGGCCTCGGCATGCTCGAGCGCGTCATCCCCAGCCGCAGCAGCAACCCGCTGCTCACCTCGGTGCTGGTCGTCGCCGACACCGGCGGCCTGACGCTCAGCGGCACCAACCTCGAAATCGACCTGCGCTGCTTCGTGCCCGCCGAGGTCCCCCAGGGCGCGTCGTTCGTGGCCCCCGCGCACCTGTTCGCGCAGATCGTGCGCAACCTCCCCGGCGAGATCGTCACACTCGAACTGCGCGGCGTGCAACTCGTGATGCAGGCCGGCGGGTCGGACTTCAACCTCCAGACCGGCGACCTCGCCGCCTACCCGGACCTCACCTTCCCCGACACCACCGACGCCGAAATCGACAGCGCCGAACTCGCCCGCTCGCTCGACTCGGTGCGCTACGCGGCGTCCAACGAAGCGTTCCAGGCGGTGTTCCGCGGCCTGAAGGTCGAACAGCACCAGGAAAAGGTCCGCGTGGTGGCCTCCGACGGCTTCCGCCTGGCGCTGCGCGACTTCACCGTCCCGAACACCGACCAGGCCGAGCGCACCCTGATCGTCCCCGCCCGCAGCGCCGACGAACTGGTGCGGATGCTCAGGGACGGCCCCGCCGCCCTGACCTACGGCGACGGCATGCTCGGCGTGCGCACCGACCGCTTCGCGATGACCGTCAAGCTGCTCGACGGCGACTTCCCCGACTACGAACGCGTGATCCCCAAGGACATCAAGATGAAGGTCACGCTGAGCGCCGCCACGCTGCGCGAAGCGGTCAGCCGGGTGGCGGTGCTCGCCGACAAGAACGCCAACAACCGCGTGGAATGCGTGTTCACCCGCTCCTCAGACGGCGACTTCACCCCCGGACGCCTGACGCTCGAGGCCGAAGGCGACTACGGCCGCGCCCAGGACGTCCTCAGCGCCGAAACCAGCGGCACCGAGAGCGCCCTGACCGTCGGCTACAACGCCAAATACCTGCTCGACGCGCTCGAACCGATCGACGGCGACGTCACCGTGCACCTCAGCGGCGGCAGCAGCCCGACCCTGTTCACCTGCAGCAAAGACGCCGGGTACATGGCCGTGGTCGTCCCGCTGAGGGTCTGAAGATGAACCTGGTCGACACCACGGTGCTCGCCGTCCTCGGCCCACCGCAGTTCGGCGAGGCCACCGGCGAGCACGGCACCGTCTCCTGGTGGAGCGTCCCGGTCCGCGCAAACTGCTACGGCCAGGTGTACGACACCACCATCACCTGCCGGACCGAAGCCGAAGCCCTGGCCATCAAGGCAGGGCACGTCTGGCTGACCTGACCGGAAAAGACGACAGCCGAGCGCCTGAAACGGTACTCGGAATTGTGGTGGAATCCAAATCCAAGCCTGCGACTTTCGTCGTGGGTCATTGACGGGAGACCGATGACCGACCTGCCCAAATACAGTACCCTCGCCGAACTGATCAGCGCCGCCCAGGACGGAACGCTCCCAACCGGGTTCTCGGTCACCCTGGACAACGACAGCGTCTATGCCTACGCCGGCGGCACCCAGGAGGACTGGGACGCGCACCACGCCGACCCGGGCAGGGTGCCCGAACCGTACACCGTGGACGTCCTGAGCGGCGAACTCGCCGACCACGACCCGCGCAGCCTGCTGGCCCTGCTGCTGACCCACCTCGGCATCCCGAATGCCCGCCCCTGAAGATGCCCCTGGCACCTCCATGGCCGAGGTGCAGTGCGGCCACTGCCTGACCCTGCTGCCGCTGCTGCCGGAACGGAGCGTGCAGACCTGCGTCACCTCCCCGCCGTACTTCAAGATGCGGGACTACCAGCACCCGGACCAGCTCGGCCAGGAGGAGACGCCCACCGCCTACGTGCAGCGCCTGGTGCAGGTGTTCCGGGCGGTCCGGCGGGTGCTCCGGGACGACGGCACCCTCTTCCTGAACCTCGGTGACAGCTACGCCACCACCGCCAAGACCGGCGAGATCAAACGCAACGGCAGCACCATCCGCCAGGGGCAGAAGCTCGAAGCGCTGCGCGCCCGGTCCCGCCCCGCCCGCGGCGACCGCCCCGAGAAGAACCTGCTCGGCGTCCCCTGGCGGGTGGCCTTCGCCTTACAGGACGACGGCTGGATTCTCCGGCAGGACATCATCTGGTGCCTGAGCGGCGGCGCATGGATTTATGCACGCACACAAAAAGGTGAAATGCCCATCATGGTCAAAGACCTGGTGCGGCTTGCACCATCGACCGTAAAACTCTGGAACGGCCAAATGTGGACCCAGGTGCTCGGATGGGGACAAAATCCAGACCCTCAATCACGCCTGGAACTTGTCCTCCGCAGTGGTGAACGCATCGGTTGCACAGGAGACCACCTCTGGCCCACCGAGCGAGGAAACGTCCGTGCTGATCAACTCCAGCCGGGCGACATGATCCGCACCTGCCTTCTGCCAGATTCTTCTGAAGCGAACCCTGCGTATCTCACAGACGACGCCCTGTGGTTTATCGGTCTTTATCTGGCAGAAGGCAGCATGTCTGGCACGACCATTCAACTTACGGGACATGCCAGTGAAATCTCACGCTTAGAACGGGTCCAGCGACTGGCACAACATTACGGAGGAACAGTCACATTCACGTTCTCTGGAAACAAGCTGGACATCCGAGTCTACAGCCGGATCCTCAGAGCCGTCCTCGCAAGTTATATTTCAGGCAAAACTTCACATGACAAGGCGTTGACAACCAGAACCTGGCGTCTGACAAATGAGGCGCTCCGAACGATCATGCAAGGCTACTTGAGCGGCGACGGGCACCAGGAGCCTCTCAATGCCCGATGGAGACTTGGATTTACCCGGAACTACAATCTGGAACGCGATTTGCGAACCTTTGCGGCCCGGCTGGGTGCCACACTGACGCTCAAGCCTACCTTCAGCCAAAACGGGACAAAACGCTTCCCGGCATTCAAAGGAGAGTGGCGCTGGAACCGGTCCGGTCATCACAACGAAAAAGATCGCGGTGAACTCATGGAAATTCGCGCCAGTCGTGCCAGGCACTTCTGGGACATTTCCGTGGCCGACGAACCACACCTATTTGCACTGTCCTCAGGTGTATTGACTCACAACTGTAAACCCAACGCGATGCCGGAGAGCGTCCGGGACCGCTGCACCCGCAGCCACGAGTACGTCTTCATGCTCAGCAAGCAGCAGGGCTACTTCTACGACGCCGACGCCATCGCCGAACCCGTGCGCTCCGGGCCGGTCTCGCAGGGCGGCACCCCGCTCGACCTGGACGGCGACGTTCCGGCTGAAGCGACGCGTCCCGGCACGCGCAACCGCCGCAGTGTCTGGACCATCAACACTCGCAGCTACACCGGGGCCCACTTCGCGACCATGCCGACCGAACTGGCCGAGCGCTGCGTCCTCGCCGGCAGCCGCCCCGGCGACACGGTTCTCGATCCGTTCTTCGGTGCCGGAACCACCGGGGTCGCCGCGCTGAACCACGGCCGGCACGTCCTCGGCACCGAACTCAATCCCGGCTACGCCCGGCTGGCCGAGCGCCGATTGAGGCCCCTGCTGGCCCAGCCGGCGCTGCTGGAGCGGTCCTGAAGGCCATGCCGACTCCCGTGAAGTTTCCGCTGGAACCGGGCGAAACGCTCGAAGCCTACATCGGGCGCCTGCGCCTGATCGCCGCGCCGCTCGCCATCCTCGAACAGCGCGCCCGCCGCCTCAACCGCAGCGCCCAGGTGGCCGCCCACGCTGCCGAACGCGCCCGCACCGCCGTGCGCATCCTCGAACGCTACGACGTGCTGCTGCTCCACGAACGGCTCGGCAGCGAAGAAGCCCCGGCCGGACCGGAACAGCGAGAGGAAGCGCCAGCGGCACCTGAGGAGCCGACCGAACAGCCGCCGACCGACCCGTCTCCAGCCGAGCAGCCGACCGAGCAGCCTCCAGAACCAGCCCAGTTGGTCCCGGTCCCCGAGGCTCCTGACACGCCCGCTCCCGGCCGGGTCCGGTCCCGTGCGCCGCTCACCGAGCGCACGCTGCTGGTGCGCCTGCGCAAACATGTCCGGAACGCGCCGGACAGCACCCCCGCGCAACTGGCCGACCTGCTCGGCGTTCCGGAAGCGGCGGTGCACGGGGCCCTGCCGGACCTGCACCTCGGCCCGCCGCGCGCCGAACCCCGACCGCCGCCGCCTCCCGCCATCCTGCCGCCGATTCCGGACGACCTGGACGCCAGTGAGCGGCACCTGTACGACGTGCTGCGCCGCGCGAACGACGGGCTGAGCGACCGCCTGCTCGCCGCCCGCCTCGGCTGGACGCCGTTCGCCCTGGTCAGACGCACCCTGCAGGACCTGCTGCAGCGCGAGTACCTGACCTGCCAGGGTGAACGCTGGCGGGTCAACCTGTGAATCCAAAAACACGCAGAGACCACCACGGCACGGCCACCCTGTCCATTGGCACGTCTCCGCGCAGCGCACTCCGCCACGAGACAGCAAAACCCCGGAAGTTCAAGGAGAACTTCCGGGGCGTCGGACGGAGAACACCGTCACGAACCTGTCAACACGGCGCTGACATGCGGCACCTTGGAGCTGCCTGTGTTCCGGTGGAGCCGAACCGGAACTGGCCTGTAAGACTAACGGACTCTGGACCGACACTGCAGAAGCAGTTCATCCACCTGACGGGGTGAAAGGTCGCCGTCCAGCAGCAGACGCCGGTATGTTTCGCGGCGGACGTCCGTGACGTTCAACTGCTGAAGCTGATCGTGCGCCGTGACCAGCCCGGCGACGAACTGCTCTAAAAAATTCGGATCGAGCAGACCAACCTGCATCTGGTGCGTGGCCGCTTCGTAGGCATAGGCCGGGCAACGTTCCTGCGCGACCATCGTGTTCAGATGCTGAATCAGCGTTCCCCAAAGGGAAGAGAGCCGGTCCCGCCATTCCGACATCACGGCAGCGATAGCCTGGACCTGCACGTCAGGCAGGACGACCGCCTCCACCTTCTGCGGAAAGCACTTCAAATACATGGCCGTCATGTTCAGGTAGTGCGTCCACGGACGCGTATCGACCTTCAGCAGGTCCTGCTGTTCACGCAGGACGGTCAACAGTCCCGCCAGGCATTCTTCGATGAACGCCCAGCCGTACATCGCCTGCTGATACGGCAGCCCTCCCAGCGTGCGCTCCCAGTCCTTCAGGAAGAACTCGGCGCTCTCCTTAAAATTGCACAGCGGATATTCCAGTTGAAAGCGAAAAGACATGTGTATCTGCACGTACAGGTCATTGATCTCGCGCGCTTCCACAACAGACACGCTGTCTCCGAGATGCGTCATGGTGTTCTCCTCTCCGGGGGCGAGGCGTCATCGACGCCCGCGCCCACCGGTGGTCCTGCACGTCCCGGCAACGCGGGAAAAGGGCTTCGTTCGTCCGAACGACTGTCTGCAACTCCTGCTCGTTACCGGCCGTACCAGGGACGCGGGTCCGGGCAGGCACTCAACAACTCGAGCACCTCCTCGGGCGACGAGGTCGAACTCAGCAACAGGCCGAGCAGTTCCTTGCGGTCGGCGTGCGAAACGTGAGCGGCCAGAATCTGCGCTTTCGCCGATTCGTACGCCTCCACGAACGCCTCCAGCGTTCCCGCAAAGAGCATTCTCGCGTCGATGCGCGCATGGCACGCCAGGAAAATCTCGGTCTCCCACCAGCCGGACTTGCCCGGCCTGTGGACCTTCAGGTACGCGTTCAGTGCCTGACAGGCACGGTCCCGCACAGCCAGGCGCGCAAAGATCATCGGCTGCTCGACCAGACTGGGACCGCCAAAACCACGTCCCGAAAGAAAGGACATGCTCACCGGGCACCGCCCTGGTGGACACGCGCTTCGCGTGCCCGTCTCGCCTCGAAGAAGCGCTCGGCAATCTCCGTGAACAGCAGGCGGCCATCCATCGCTGCCGCCTTCAATTCCAGCAGGGCCGAGACGTCCTCGCCCCGCGCCTGCGCCGCCCGGATGACCAGGTCCGGCACCAGCACGCGGGGTTCCCACGCCTCAACCACAATCCGGCCCCCGAAGGCGCTGCCGATCTCCAGGATCAACCTGGACACCAGGGCGTTCTGGAAGAACACCGCCGAAGCGGATTCCAGCGACACCCGGTCGTCTCCTTCACTCAGGAACCGGTTCATGGCCGCCACGAACTCGCGGCCACCGCCCACCGTCAATGCGCCGGCGGACACCGGACCGAGCAGCGTCGCCGCGCGGTCCAGAAACGCCTCCTTCTCGGCCTTCACGTCGACGCTCACTTGCGGGCCCCGACGTACTTGTCCGCCACCGCGAAGAACGGATTCTCGCATCTGGAGCCCTGCACCATCACGCTGCGCAGACGCGCCAGGAAGGTCTCCTGGTGCAGTTCATGCGGCAGCGGCGCGTCGTACTTGTGCTCCTGGGTTCCCCCAGGGGCGTACAACGCCAGCAGCCGGTCGGCCGCACCGATGTGGGCGCTGTACGCGCTGACATCCACCTTCATGACGCTGCCACCGAGGGCCTTGAGCACCCGCTCCGCGAACAGGTCGCGGAGCAGCGCCTCCTCGGTCGACACGTCGACTGTCTCCTCGGCGTTTTCATCCAGGAACATCGCCAGGCGGCCTGTGAGCGCACCCTGCCTGTCCCGGAGAAAGAACACGTCCTCGATCTCGGCGCAGACCTTCGTCCAGATGTCCTGCACGAACGTCTCGACCTGCATCCCTCTGTGTGCCTGTGGCATGTGAAGCTCCTTTCCAGGCGTGACCGGGTCCGTGAGGACACCGGTTACCGCCTGGCGTCCTGCTGTTCCCGCAGATGCGGGTGAGGGCGGCGTCCGTCCGAACGCGTGTCGAGTCCTGCTTCAATCAGCGCAGGGTGAGGCCGCGCACCTCCTGGGCCACGTCCTTCACGGTCTCGCCGTAGAAGAAGACGTCGGCCAGACGGGCCCGGAAGGCCGCCTGGGGCAGTTCATCCTCCAGGGGCAGCAGGTAGCGTTTCGCCTGCGATCCCTCCGGTCCGTACGCCCACAGCAGGTGGTCGGCCTGGCTGATGCTGCCCAGCCAGGGGGTGATCTCCAGCGAGAGCGGGGCCGAGGTGACTTCCTTGACCGTCTGGGCGAGAAAGAGGTGCCGAAGCAACACCTCCTCGACCGCGATGCCCGGCCGGAGCAGCTGCTCTTCCTGCTCGGCGATGAAGCTGCCGAGGGCGACCCGGAGGTCGGCGGAAGAGCAGAGGATGCTCCGCGTCAGGACGCGGTGGAGATGCTCCTGGAACGCGCAGAGCACCTCCCCGATCAGGAGGGAGACCTGCGTGTCCAGCGGGGCCTGCTCGGTGTGTGCGTACCGCATGTCGTGCTCCTTGAAGCTCGCTTCCCGCGTGAGCGGGTGAGGGCTGCGTTCGTCCGAACGCCTGTGTCCGGTGCGCCTTCCACCGGGTCCTGCAGGCAGCCGGGTCCGTTGCCGGGGGCTGCCCTGACAGTCTACGCAGCCGGACCGCCCGTGGCTATCCCCCGCCCCTGACGCCGCCCGGATGTGAGGTTTCCCGCATCCCCCCTGACACGCCCCCCCCCGAAGTCTCACGCCCGCCCCGGACCGAACTGGCTCCAATCGGCGTGTTCATGAACACCGATGGCCGCCGATCTTCACGGCCCGCTCACGGACCTGAGGAGCGTTCCAGACGGTGAATCGGTGCACCGGAAAGATTTTCGTAAGAAGGCCGGGGGTACGCTCGGCCCGACTGTACAGACCAGCCGATCACGAGCAGACGCCCTCCTGTCAGCCAGCACGCGCTTCCGTTCACGGCTTGTCCCCGGTATGCTCAGGGGGACCGACCCACCGAACCGGCGCGTTTGCCGGACGAGACCTGGGCGGCCTCCCCCCTGCCCGGGCAGGACAACCCGCTGCTCGGCCAGATCGACCACTTCATCCACGACCTCGACCACCCCGCGCGCTCGCCCCAGGCGGCGAACCTGCTGCAGCGGCTCAGACGCGCCAGAACGCACCTCGCGCCCCTGAACGGCAGCGTGCCGACCCCGCAGGAAACCGGGGCGGCCGCCCGCCTGCTCGCCCCGGTGCTGGCCGAAGCGCACGCCATCACCGGAACCGAACTCGCCCACCGGCAACAGTTGTTCGAGGCGCGCCTGAGCGAGGCGCTGACACCCGACGCCCGCACCGACTTCTGAGCCCCAACGCCCCCTTTCAGGAGACACCCATGACCACCGACATCCCCCACGGCGCCCGCTTCACCCTGCCGGGCACGCCCATTCCCTTCCGGCTGACCGGTACGGCCCTGGCCGGGGTGTTCCGCAGCCTGGACGCGTCCGGCCATCAGGTGGCGCTCGACGCGCCCGAGTGGCCGATCAGCGGCCTGCTGCAGGGCGGCACCTTCACCCTGGCCGCGCTGCCCGCCACCACCACGTCGGTGCACCTGCTGTGCCCGGCCGGTCAGGCGAGCCTGGAACTGGACCTGCCGGACGGCCAGCAGCGCTTCACCGCCGACCTCAGCGGGGCGTCGCTGCTGGCCGAGTTCTACCGCAAGGACGGCGACTGGAAGTTCGCCGCCCGGGCGGAGCCGCAGGGCACGCCGGAAGACCTCACCTTCCTGCTCAACCAGGCGCGCAGCCTGCACAGGCTGCTGCATCCGGGCGGCCCCGGCACCGCGCCCGCCGAGGGCCTGAGCCTGCACAAACAGAACGCCCAGCGCACGCTGCTCTCGCTCGCCAAGCAGCAGGCCCCGGGCCTGGTGCCGGTGATCGAGCAGGCCCGGCTGAGCCTCGAGAAGGCCGGCCTCGATCACCTGACCTTCGAGGTGCGGCTGGTCCTCGACAAGTCAGGCAGCATGTCCGGCCTGTACCACAGCGGGCAGGTGCAGCGCCTGATCGAACGCGCCCTGGCCGTGGCCGCGCGGCTCGACGACGACGGCCAGGTGCCGGTCACGCTGTTCAACACCCAGGTGGAGGACAAGGGCACGGTCGATCTGAGCAGCATCGGCACCTTCGTGCGCCGGATGGCCTACCAGCCGGACGGCGGCACCGACTACGCGCCCGCCATCCGCGAGGTCGTCCAGCAGGCCCGGGACGCGCACTGGCCGACCCTGGTGCTGTTCATCACCGACGGCGAGAACGGCGACCCGCGTGAGGCCGAGGCCGCCATGAAGGACGCCAGCAGCGAGGCCGTGTTCTTCAAGTTCCTGGCGCTCGGCGACGGCCCGTTCCGGTTCCTGGAACGGCTCGACACCATGCCGGGCCGGGTGGTCGACAACGCCAACTTCGCGCAGATCGGCGACCTGGCCAGCACCAGTGACGCCGAACTGTTCCGGCTGATCGGCCAGGAGATCACCGACTGGATGCGGGCGGCCGGGCAGGCCGGCCTCCTGGACGCCGAGAGACGCCCGGCCAGGCGCCCCCAGTCCCCCGGCGGTGCGCCGCCCAGCCCCACACCCCCCGGTCCGGCACCGCAGGACACCCGGCCGTGGTGGAAGAAGATCATCGGCTGAACACAGCAAGGCGGCGTCTCCAGATGGAGACGCCGCCTTGCGCGCTGCCGTTCAGGATCGCGCTGCCGTTCAGGACGCTTCGCTGCCCCCTTTGGGCCGAGACGGGGCCTTTGAAGACGGGGCCTTTGAAGACGGGGCCTTTGAAACCGCCGCGCCAGGACTCTTCGCGCCGGTCTGGGCACCGGTGGCTTTGGTGCCAGTGGCTTTGCCGGTGCTGGCGAGGGCCTTCGTGCCCGCCGCCTTCGTACCCGCCGTCTTCGTACCCGCCGTCTTCGGTGCCGCGGCCTTCTTGACGCGCGCCGGTTTCCCTTCCTCCACCTTCAGGGCAAACGACACGCCGAGCGCGTCGACATACTGCCCGGCCGCGCCGAACAGGCCGCTCAACTGCGTGCCGAGCGGCAGGTCATAGCGGAACGCCTGCTCGCCGCCCTGACCACCGAAGGTGTACGAACGCCCCAGGCGGGTGTGGACCGTCAGTTGATCGAGGTGCCGGCCGAAGGTGCCGCTCAGGCGGCTGATCTCATCGCTCGGCGCGAGCAGCCAGGTCTCCGTCTCCCCTTCGGGACCGCCGTGCATCGGCACGTCCGCCGGGTCCTCATCGCCCGAGCAGATCAGCCCGATGGCGTCGATCATGCCCGCGTGCCGCACCCGCAGTCCCAGCAGCGTCTGCCCGGACGGCACCAGCGCCGAGAACGGCGTGCCGCCGGTGCCGCCGGAAGGACCACACTGCCCGAGGTGAGGGTGGGGCGCCGCGGTCGGCCACTCGCTGTTCAGGACGGTCAAGGGATCAGACATGCTGGGCAGTGTAGCGGCTTTTCCGCTCGACGTCCTCCTTGACGTGGCCTGCACGGGTCCGCCAGACTGGGTCCAGGCCCACTCACCGCCCGCCTCCCGCCTGAGGTCGTGGTGAAGTGTGAGTTGCAGTTCAAACCGCCCCACCCCAGCCGCCCTGGAGAATGAAATGCACAAGCACCTGGCCCGCACCCTGCGGGCAGATCTGGCCGAAATCGGCCACCCGGTCCCCCTGGCCCGGTCGCTCGAACTGACCGCCGCGCTGTGCGGCGCGAAGGACTGGAACACCCTCAAGGCCAGGCCGACGCCGCTGCTGCCGCTGGAGGCCGCCAAGGCCGCCCTGATCGCCCGGCTGGCGCAAGAAGGCGTCCGGCTCACCCCAGAGCAGGTGAAGACGCTGGCCGACCGGATGGAAGCGGCCGCGCAGGAACACTCACCGGACCCTGGCGAAGACCCGTTCACCAGCGGCGGCTGGATCTACGTCTCGAATGGAGCGGAGTTCCCGAGCACCGAAGCGGCAGCGATGCCCATCACTGCCGCGTTGCTCCGGCGGAAGATCGATCAGGCGTTCGCCGAACACGGCCTCCTGCCGGAGCGGCCGGACGAGCACCGCGCCCCACCCAGGCTGCCCGCCTGGCCGTTCGGGGCACACGTCGGCGCCCGGGTGATGCTGGAGAACGGCTGGCATCAGCAGGGCACCGCCGTGATCGTGGCGATCAGCGGTCAGGGGCCGGACACCACCTACACGCTGCAGTTCGGCGACCGGGAGGGACAGGGCCACCAGACCACCTACCACCGGAACGGACGCGAGGTCGGCCGGACGTCGATGGACGAGTCCGAGCCCCGGTTCGTGCTGCCCCTGCGGCCGGACGCCCGCTCCCATCCCCTTCAAGACGCGCCCCCGTGACGCAGATCCGCACCCCCCAGACCGCCACCGCACAGACCACCAGCCCGCTTCCGGTGGACCCCCGCGCCCGGCCGGGCCCCTGGAGGCGCCCCGGCCGGGCCGCCCTGATGAACATGACTCCAGACGCCGCTCCCCCCCTGGCCACGCCGCGCCACGTCACCCCCGCCCAGACCGCCGTCCTGATCCGGCACGCCCTCAAGGAAGCCTTCGGCACCGTCTCCTTCAGCGTGCAGTCCAGACGCTACGCCGGCGGCGGAAGCGTCACCGTCCGCTGGCAGGACGGCCCCACCGCCCGCATGGTCGGCCGAATCACCGACCGCTTCACCGGAGCCACCTTCGACCCCGTCCAGGACCTCAGTTCGCCGCTGACCCACACGCTCGCCGGCGAGCGCGTCCACTACCACGCCGACCACGTGCACAAGGAACGCCACTACAGCCAGGCGTTCCTCCGGCGCGTGATCGACCAGACCTTCCAGGAATTCGCCGGGACCCTCCAGGACGCGCACCTGACGCCGGCCGACGTGTCGCTCCAGCCGGATGTCCCGTCCGGCTTCCGGGTGACCTGCTCGCCCGCCGGTGAGCGCCTGGGATGGGGCCACGCCCACGCCTCGCTCGCCGAACTCATCCGCCTGCAGGCCCGGGAGACCGCCGACGGCTTCCACGACGAGTACAGCCCGGCCGCCGCCCAGAGCGTGCTGGAGCGCCCGGAACGCGACTCCTGAACTCCCCCACCTCCGTGGGCATGTCCCGAAACTCCAGCACGCGCAGGTCAACCCCCCCACCTCCGTGGGAAGCGGCCGCAGACCGACCAGGGCGGGCAGGGAGCAGTCGCTCCCTGCCCGCCCCGCCCTGAGGCGCATGTCCACCGAACCCGCAGGAGCAGCCCGGAAGGCCAGCGTCACCCTGAGCGTCACCCTGGCCCTGAACGTCACCCCCACCGCCGACTGGACCGTCACCGCCCAGGACCTGGCCCAGGCCGCGCAGACCGGCCTGAAGAACGGCCTGCAGTTCCTGAACGAGAAGGCGATGTTGAGCGGCGAAGTCGAGGAGGCCCTGTCGAACCGCGCCGAGGTGTCCGTGGAAGAGGCGACCGTCACGCTCGGCGGCGCGTACACCCACGTGCTGATCTGCGAGAGCACGGACAGCGAAGGCGACACCGAGACGAGCTACGTCGGCTGCACCTCGCAGGAACACGCCGACGAGCAGAAGGCCCGGACCCGCTACGAGATGGTCCGGGCGAACCGGTGGAGCGGCGGCCGGGACCGGGAGGACGAACGCTACCGCGCCCTGGTGGAGGCCGGCGAGCGCGGCGACTGGAAGACCGTGAACGCCGAGTGGTCCTCGAGCGAGGAACTCGGCCTGAGCCTGCACGCCGAACGCCTCGAATCCCCGGAACAGACGACCGCGACCGGGAGGATGCCGGACCAGGACATCCATGAACAGGACGACGGGGACCTGCAGATCAGCACCGAGGAACTGATCGCCGCGGCGCTGTTCGACGACACCGAAGGGTTCGAGGGCGACGAGGAAGACGCCGCAAACGCCGGACGCGCCCTGCTGCTGCTGATCGCCCGGAACCTGACCGTCGCCGACTTCGCCCGCCTGAAAGCCGGGTACGGACTGAACGAAGCGGAAGGTCAGGCGTGAACGGCACCCTCCCCCTGCAGCCCTACACCGTGCACCTGTCGGACGGCAGCAACGACGCGCTGGTGAAGATCGACGCCGCCAGCCCCCGGCAGGCCGGCGACCTCGCCCTGGCACTGTACGACCGGAACCCGGAGGACCGGCGCGTCACCCTCAGCCGCTGCACCGACCCGCTGCCGGCGCGGGTGGACTTCGTGCTCGACCAGCACGGCGTGGACGTCACGCCCCCGGCCGTGGGATACCAACTGCTGTGCGCCCTCCCCGGCAAGCTGCACGAGCACGCCTCGTATCACCGCTCGCTCGCCGGCGCGAAGAAGCAGGCCACCGGCAAGGACATACACGTCTGGGACGAGCGCCCGGAGGGCGTCTTCACGCTGAAGCTCAGCAGCGGCGTGATCTTCATCATCTGCGGCCACGCGCTCCTCGACTGAACTGCCGCCCCCACCCTCTTTCCCGTCTCACAGGAGCTTCACCATGACCCAAACCCTGACGACCCAGACCCTGACGACCCAGACCCTGACCAAGGACGCCACCCCGATTCAGACCACCTTCCGCCCCACCGGCGGGCACGGCTACCTCGAAGTCCACTGGACCGACCTGCACGCCCTCAGCCTCACCGGCCAGGTCAGCGGGTCCTCGTACCAGCAGAACGACCGGGTGTACCTCGAGGAGGACGCCGACGCGCCGCTGTTCACCCGGGCCGCCGCCGCCGCCGGGCGCACCGTCAGGGAAAAGACCGCCGCGCAGAGCGGGGCGTTCCTGGCGAAGGCCACCCCCTACTCGCCCGACTGGCGGCCGTACGTGGCGGTGCAGGACCGTGACCGGCTGCGCTTCACCACCCCGGTGCCCCTGCAGAACGGCCAGCACATCCACGAAGCGGTGGTGGAACTGATCCCCCCCGGCCGCGGCAAGGTCAACGTCAGCGAGGTGTACCTGCGCCTGGACACCGGGGCCCCGGTGCGCCTGCCGATCAAGGCCCTCAAGACCTACAGCTTCGAGGTCGTCTGGCGCCGGCCGGAAGGCCTGAAGGTCTTCTCGCCCGAGGTCCGGCAGGCGGCAGGACGACCGGTGGTGACCGTGGTCAACGTCAGCGCCGACGGGCAGACGCGCGAGAGCGACGACGTGCTGGTCCACGAGGCCCACACCTACGCCCGCGGCCTCGGCCCCTGCGCCCTGCGCTTCCGGCACGACGGCGACATCGAAGTGTTCCCGCTCAGCAGCGTCCCGGACACCGAGCAGCTCGCCCGCTGGTGCGGCGAGGACTGGGCCCCGGTGATGGTCCAGATGACCCCCACCCGCTTCGGCTGGGGCCGCCCGGGCGAGGAACCCTACCTGGCCTTCGCCGACGAGAACGGCCTGGCCGTCGACGCCCCCGTGTTCAACCGGATGTTCGCCCGCTTCGCCGCCCCCAGCGCCGAAACCAGGCCCGACTACAGCGTTGCCGGCAGCGCGGTGGTGCTGGTCGGCGTCGGCATAGACGAGCACGGCAGCGCGGTCCTCGCCCCGTTCGCCCCGGACGCGCCGATGCCGGAGGGCATCTACACCCGCACCTGAACCCGCCCCCGGGAACAGAGGCAGGCGACCGGGCGCGGCGTACCATGAGGTGCCAGGGAAAGAGGCGTTCTTTCCCTGGCACCTCCCCCGCCTTCCCGTGGGCATCGGCCGTCTAAGTGTCACAGCGTTTCATCCTCGCGCCCTGGAGACCCGCGACTTGAGTCGTGGGAGGAATGGGGACTGCCCTGTAGGTGTAGTCAATGCTGAGACCTCCTGGTCTCTTCTGCTCATATAGAGTAGACTCCTCTTGTGAAGGTCACGCTCAGCGCGAAACTGAAGTTGCGGCATACCCCAGAGCAGAAACAAGCTCTGGACGCCGTCACTCTGGCCTACCGCAACGGTCTGAACTTCGCGTCCCAGACGGCGTTCAACCTGGGGAAAACCACCTCCGTCCCGAAACTCCACAAGGAAACCTACAGGGTCCTGCGAGAACGGTTCGGCCTGGGAGCGCAACTCGCCTGCACCGTGGAACGTCAGGTCACGGCGTCCTACAAGACGCAGTGGACCAAGGCCAAGCAGAACCAGAAGGCCCGAGAACAGGGATTCACCAGGCGCCGCTACAAAGGACTTGACAACCCTATGAAGTTCGTTTCCCGTACCCTGGAATATCAGCACGGGCGCGACTACTCCTGGAAAAAAGATGGGAAGGTCAGCATCGGAACGCTCGATGGGCGCATGATCCTCGAATTTGACGGGTACCGGAAGCACCTCGAGTACATCCGGGAAGGCGCTGATACCGGAGCGGCCAAGCTCTACTACCAAAAGTCGAAGAAGCAGTATTACCTGATTGTCGCCCTGAGCATCGAACTCCCCGACCCTCAGCCCAAAGACCATCCCAGCATCGTCGGGGTGGACGTGGGCCAGCGGTATCACTTCGTCGCCACCGCCATGAACGGGCAGAGCCTGTTCGAGAAGGGGGCGGCAGTCCGCCAGCAGAAGGACCGGTTTGTCCGGGCCAGAAGATCCCTCCAGCGCAAAGGCACCCGTTCGGCGACCCGCAGACTCGTTCTGCTGTCCGGGCGGGAAAGACGGTTCGTCGCTGATCGCAACCATGTCCTGAGTAGACGGCTGTTGACCCGCTTTCCAGGTTCGATTTTCGGCCTGGAAGACCTCACGAATCTCCGCGACCGGACTGAACGTCGAAGCACTCCCAACGCCAGCAGGAAGGCGAAACGGGCGAAGCGTCGCCGGAGTCAGTGGTCGTTCGCGGAGTTGCAGTTAAACCTGGCGTACAAGGCCCCCTTGTTCGGGAGCCTGGCGGTCAAGGTGGACGCGAACTTCACCTCTCAGGCGTGCCCGAAGTGCGGTCACACCTCGAAAGGGAACAGACCGAAGGCGGGGCT
>Ga0160427_10000197_pt1 | contig 40986 bp, 46 predicted proteins | sample SolpanmetagenomL_FD_108194 | JGI IMG/M metagenome (GOLD analysis project Ga0160427, IMG submission 108194) | Solar panel surface microbial communities from Lawrence Berkeley National Laboratory, California, USA - L | ecosystem: Engineered > Built environment > Solar panel > Unclassified ...
ACACGGAGATCGCCGCTCAGCTTCCTGTCTGTCCTCCTCAAGCTAGGCGTGACTGAACGTGATCGATTGTACATGATACTGGCCGTCGGGCTGTAGCGTGCTTGTGTATAGCCAGGTGAAGGTAAAGGACTAATTACTGAACGCGAAGATTGCCTTCGAGTGTTGGCCATTTCCGAAGTCGAAGGTGAAGAAGTCATTCTCTGCTTGGTGATCAGTATAGGTTGTGACACATCTGTGGTCGAAGCACGCATGTATGCTACGAGGCTGTCTCGTGGTGTATCTGATGACGAGAATATACGTCGTGCTGTCTCAGAGGCCGCATGTAATATGCCACTTCTATCGTTGAAACTCTGATCTGGATCTTCTTCAAAGACAGTATCCAGGTGTGGGCTTCTAAGAGCTTCTACAGGCTCAGTAGGCCGTCGTTCAGCGCTCGTGTTGTCGGAACTCCACCGCTTCTCGCTCACGTCGGGAATTGGATTCTGGGAAGCTTTTTCATCAATCGAGTCTTGCTGTACCTGCTTTTCTTGAGGTGCCGACTTCTCCGTCGCAGCACTGTCTTCGGGAATCTCACCTGGGACTGACTCCTGATCTTGTAGATTAGCTGACCAAGACTCCATTGTAAAGTCCTGGGACGGTTCCCATGCAGCCACTTCGTCCTTTCTCGACTTCTTCTTCTTGTTTGGTTTGGTGCTGAAAATAAACTCTTCGGGATCATCTTGGAGATATTTGTGAGAAGCGGGGCGTGAAGACGTTTGCCACAACTGCGAAGGACTTGTAGGAGATGATGATCTGACGTTGATCTCTTCCACTCCTTTGTGGCTCTCCAATGCCCCCGAAGCATCAAGCTGTTTTCGGTCAAAGCCTGCAGCAGCGAGTTGGCTTGAGATAATGTCCTCGAAGGACGCTTCAGGAAGGTCTGCAGGTTTGTCGTCAGACTTTCTACTGACAACAGATCTTTCTTCTAGCCTTGCACTCCGATCCTGTGAGTTCTCCCGACTTCGGCGTCTTCTGCTTACACTGCTAGCTCTTCGCAAAGCCTCTTCTCCGTCACCCTCGAGCGCATCGTGGGATGTTTGTGGGAGAGCATGGAAATTGTCGTCCTGTTCTGCGATCAGCGACGGATTAAATCCTTCGCTTACTAATGTCGTGGCCACCAAGGTATCGAATGTGGGCGCACTCGAAGGCATATCATCTCTAGTCGACGCAGCTTTTCCTGTCTTCTTCTTCGACCTCTTATTCTTCACGATGAAACCAGGCCATACATCCTCGACCTTCCCATCTTCAGGCTGGACAGAGGTGTTCTTATCAAGAGAGACGATAGGAGGAGGAGATGCGGCTATTCCAGGTACATATTCCGGCATGTCTTCTTTAGCAAGCTGAGTGGCTTCCTCTACCTCCATAACCACAGGTCGCTCTGGCCTTATTGTGTTTTCGACTGTGGCGTTGTCATCATGTATACCCGGTACAGGCTCCTCTCCAGCATGAAGCTTATTCATCTCATCTGTCAAGGAGCCTTTCGGTGCTGTCGATGCTATAGAGCCACTTTGATCGGCAGATTCCGTAATAGCTTCTTCTGCAGGATGTACTGCCTGCTCAAAAGCCTCGGCGAACACGTCTAAAGCTTGGTATCTGCCCTTCTTGCCCTTTTTCTTCTTCTTCGACGAAGACGGAAGTGCCCAGTCGTCGGCTCCAGCTGTTGAGACCGGTACTTCGGTCTGATCAAGAGAAGTGAAATTGTTGGTCACGGTTGCTACAACATTGTCAAAAGGTGTTTGATAAACACCATTGGCCACGTCATCGTTTTCCGTCACTCCCAGTTGCTTTGTCGAATTTAGTGATGTGGCTTCCGCAGGAACGACAGGAGCATGGCCTTCAGTCTCTTTCTCAGCAGGCTCGGACACAGACCACCAATATACCTCACGTTCTACTGATTTACTTTTCTTTTTCTTCTTTTTCGAGATCGGCATGGTGGAATAGTCATCATCGTTAACAATGGTTTTGTCGCGCTCAGTCACGTCTGTCACGTCTGTGGGCGGCTCGGAAACCACAACATTTTTGCTAACATCGGCGTTTTCTTCCTGAGAGGCCTCAACAACCTCTTTGGATTGTCTATGGAGGGCGTTGCCCTCTGCTGACTTCGCATCATCGTGTTGCATGTCATCCTCTAGTGGCATTCGGTCCTCGTCACCCTGAGCAGCAATGACATCTGCCACGTTCGCCCATCGATCTACGTAGCTCTCGTTCCAGGGGCGAGATCCCATGGATAGTTTCGGTCGATCGTGCTCGATATCAGGATCACGCTTAATCGGACTATTTGGCTGAGCTTCCGCGTCATCACCACCCTCAGATTTATCACCAATCTGTGTTTCCGAAGGCGGAGGAGCGTTCCGAGATCCAGCATAATCATCCAAATCCACAATTGGTTTCGTATGTGCCAAGTCATTTTGTTGCTCATGAGTGTCAGACGCTTTCGGAACAGCAATAGAGGCTGGTTCCAGGTCTAACGCTTCCGTCTGATCCCTTGACGTTGTATCGTCGTGGGATGCGAGAAGCACTGCCGGCGTCAAGAAGTCCACGAGCTTGCGCACAATGCCATCCTGAGAGGTGGTTTGCTCTTTATGCTTATCCGTCTCATGTTCGTTGATATCAACGGATCTCAATGGATTATCCTGATGCTGCCGAGCATGTTCATTACTGTTAGAGTCATGTGCTGGGACGAGGCTTGGCTCAGGATCAAGCATGGCAACATCTGGTTCGTGTGTCTCAGCAGAAGTAGGCTCAGAAAGCTCAACGAGTGCGGCCTCGGTGCCCGGCGCTTCCTCTCTTGATTTAGTACTTAGACGCGCTGAACCCTCAGCAGGAGAAGTTGGTAATGGAGGTACATGATGCTCAGTTTCTTGAGGATCTTCCGGCAGTACTCGGTTGTCAGTGTCCATAATTTCGGGCGCAGGTTCAGATTCAGGTAAAGGTACTAGAGCAGGGTCAATCTCAAGCCAATGGTCAGCCAACGAAGGAGTTCCAGCTCCGGTTACTTGAGAGACAGCTACATCTTCATCTTCATTCCGAGTGCTGTCCAGACTCAGTGTCTCGTTGGGCTGCCGATTGGATGCCATTCCATCGGATTTGATTGCGGGTGTTAGAAGCGATTCTGCCTCTCTATCCTCATTCTTGACTTCAGGCTCCGGGTCCCAGCTGAAGGGCGTGCCACGTGACTTCGCTTTTTTGCCTTTTTTGCCCTTTTTCGTCCTAGTCGGCCATGCGTCCTCAGCCTCATTCACCGGCGTTGAGCTGGGAAGAGACTCGATGGGCAAGTTCTCAGGTTGGTCTTCTACTTGCCGCGAAGACGACCCTTGTGGCTCGGCAATGTCAAATGCAGCTGATGATGTTCTATTCTTCTTGCCCTTCTTGCCTTTCTTGCTGGTAGTTGCCCACTCATCTTCAAGATTGTGGTTAGATGTCAGTGCCACTTGTGGTGCAGGCGACTGCGGCACATTGCGTGTTTCGACAGTAGCTGGCGAAGCCTTAGGTTCGTCATATAAAGGTTGAGACAACTTAGCTTTCTTGCCATTCTTACTTTTCTTGGTCGATGTCGCCCAGTCCTCCTCAATCTCGATCGGAGTTTCGGGAGCTGTGGTCATCTCTGCAGGGCTTGGCGGTGTTTCGGACTGTTCCGGCATCGTAGCAGCTGTTTTACCTTTCTTGGACTTGTTATCTTTCTTAGTCTTGATAGGATAGGCCCATCCGTCATCCGGTGGTGCTTCTATAGCTTCTGACTCTTCTGGAAGAACGACATCTTGGACAGGTTCGGATTCAGCAGCGGCATTAGAACGAGCGGCGTCGATCATTTCCATCGTGTCGTAAGACGTCGACTCGGGTGCTGCTTCGGGCTGAACATCCGTGGTGAGGTATGTATCATTGATATCCTTGGCTCTGCTGGCAGAAAAAGATTCCGGATCTCCCAAATCTGAGTCCGCGTGAAGCCCTTCTGTTGTATCTAGTCCATCGATTTCGGTCAAGGCTGGCACGTCGGCTCTGGGAAGCTGTTTCTCGTGGCTTTGTTCCTCTTCGACATACGACTTTCTGCCCTTCTTGCCTTTCTTGTCTTTCTTCTTCTTAGTAATGAAAGACCCGGACCATGTATCTTCAGGTTCAATAGACTGATGGGCAATGATTTCGGACGGCGGAGGTATCTCTCGCTCGAGAAACTCCATGCGGCGGGCCGTAACATCGTCGGCGGTAATCTCCTGGGTGTCCGAGCTAGGCAAAGCTTTCGTAGCGAGATCATTTCCTGTTTCGTCCGCGATCGCTGGTTCCGAAACAGCACGATTTATTTTGCCTTTCTTGCCTTTCTTCGCCTTGATTGGGAATGCCCATTCATCACCTTTTGCTTCTGTCAGAAGCGTTGTAGAAGGTTTTGTGTTTGTAGCATGCAAAATATCAACAGCGTCGTTGTCCATATACGTGGATATATCGTCAAGGTCTTTGACCTCCTCCTCATCTGCTTTGGGAAGAGGTAGTAAGACAGGGGGGACATCCTCAAGATCTCTAACCTCCTTCCCATCTGCTTTTGGAAGAGGTAGTAAGACAGGAGAGACATCCTCAAGATCTCTAACCTCCTTCTCATCTGCTTTGGGAAGAGGCCGGAGAACAGGAGAGAGATTCTCAAGATCTTTAACCTCCTCCTCATCTGCTTCGGAAAGAGGCAGGCAAGCGGGATCGAGGTTGATTTCTGGAGCAAATTGGTCGGCCGCCGATGGAACAGTAGTCTCAACGTGCGAAGGCTGCGATGACGACGATTGTAAGTGTGAATCCTTGTCCACGGTCGTGTCGGTCTGTCCTAGGCTCGCTTCGGCGATATCTTTTGTTCCATTCTGTATCCCAGCAAGGGTGCTACCAGTCTGACCTGTCATATCCTCCACATTCGCTAATGACTTAGCTTCTTCGTCGTCTGGTTCAGGTAAGGCGACAACCTTGGGGTCAGTAGGATCCTCCGTGGTTTTTGGTGACTTCATAGTGTCTAATGTGTTATATCGGTCTGGATGAGCAAGTAAAACATCCTCTGGTAGGTTACTGTTTAGTAGGTCCTCATCATCGCTATACGGTAGAGGGACTTCTTCGGGTGACGACTCTTCAATGAGATCCTCACTGCTAGTATAAGGTAGTGGTACAGCCTCCGGCCGGAGCTTTTCTTCCAAATCGTTGTCTATAGATCCTAGTAGAGGCACCGCAGTAGGCTGCAGAAGATGTTCTTCCAAATCGTCGTCGCTATAGCCTGGCAAAGGCACTCGCTCAGGCCGGAGCTTTTCTTCCAGATCATCGTCCTTAGATTTTGGTAGCGGAACTTCGGCCGGCTGCAGAGGCTTCTCTTTTGAATCGTCGTCATTGAATCCTGGTGAAGGCACTTTAGCAGGTTCTAGCAGTTCCACTATCTCTTGACCGTTATCATCAGGCAAAGCAATATTCTCTAGCTGGAGCTCCACTTTCAAATCGTCGTCTTCACACCGCGGCAGAGGCACTTCAGCAGGCTGCAGCTGATCCAATATTGCTCGACTGTCATCCTCAGGCAAAGCAATATTCTCAGGCTGTAAATCGTGCGCAGTCACGCTACTGTGGCGAGGGACACCCTTGTTATCACCCGCATCCTGTCCAGAAGTCGCTGAAAAACATTCGATCTGATCTGCTTGCTTGGCTTGTCTCTTCGCTTTCTTCTTGTCTTTCTTTGACAACTTCCCGCCATGCCAGAATTCCGCATCCATTTCTGTAGGTGTTGATGTGCGCGCAGGAATACTAGCTTGTTCCTCGTTGGTTGCCGGTAGGCGCAATTCTGGCGCGAGAGCTAATGTGTCAGATGTTGGTTGAGTAGAGGTAGCATCATCCGTCATGGTTGTCTCGTCACGAGGTATTAAACTTGACTTCTTTGACTTTCTCTTGTCCTTCTTGGATCTGGAAGGTATGGACCAATTTGAATCCAGAGACGGTGGGTCATTCTCAACTATAGCCGCTTCAGATACCCGCGGTGCTTCGGCGGGAGCAAGTTCAGTCTGGGCCAGGTCGATATCTTCGGGCATTGGAGAACGATTGGCTAGCTTCTTGGCCTTCTTCTTCTCCTTGTTCGACAAAGGTCGATTAATTTCAGGCCATATATCGTCAGCTGGCTGCTGTTGCGTCGGATCCGCTGTTCCTAAAGGTATATACAGCTCCGGCTGTGCGCTTCCTTCAGTAGCCTGCTCGGATTGAAGCGACAATTCATTCTGATCAGCTTCCACGGTATGATTTGTCTGCTTTCTAGCCTTTTTCTTATCCTTCTTTGACATTGGCCGTGCTTGCTGAGCCCAACCATCGTCGAGCGCTGATTGGCCCGATTCCAAGTCTCTAATTTCAGACCGCTTATCAAGGTCATCTATAGATTCTGCTCCTTGTGCCAATCCAGATTTCGGGTCGAGCGTAGTGTTTGATTTAGCGGCAGGCTGGACTAGCGTAGTATCAGTAATAGCTGTCTGTGCTCCTTGCTTCCTCGCTCTCTTCTTGTCCTTCTTCGACATCGAACGATTGTATTGCGTCCAAGACTCGTCAACGTCAGGCAAGTCTACGGCTTGAGGATCAACAGACGAGTCAATCTCCTCATGCTCGACTAGCTGAACACTTTCCGACTCTGTAGCGATAGCAGCAGAAGGTTTCGGATCCGAACTTAATGCCATCTGTGATACAGCTGAGGCTGCAGTAGCCACAGCTGCCGAAAGAGTTGGGAAGAAGGAAGATGTCTTTTGTTCCTCAGTCTCTTCAGAACTTTGCGCTTTGCTGGCTCCATCACCGTCGTCAGGGGCATTTGAACCCTTCCTGAAGGCATTTGATTCGAAAGGCGTGACAAATTTTAGGTCATCCTGAGGCGAAAGAACGGAGTCTTCTTCCACCACTTCCTGAGCATGATGTATCATAGTGTCGTCCAACCCAAGATCCAGTTCTGGCACATCTCTGTCTCCATCTGCGGGACCTAGAGCACTAGCCTTCGGAGTAACCTGCTGCGAGTCCAAGAACTCTATATCGTCGTGTTGATGTTTGTCTTCGGGCAAATCAAAGTATCCCCCTTGTACAAAAGGCTTATGCTCATCTACAAATGAGCCGAATGGACTTTGTGCCGCTGATACGAAACCGTCGTCCTCGTCTTTGTCGTCGTTGACGGAAGGAGCACGCGAGCCAACGGTAGAGCCAGGAGTGCTGGATGGTAGTGACGGTAGTGAATCGAAGTTCTCTTCCTCATCGTATTGCATAGTCTTGGTGTTGCGTTCAACGAGATACAAAGGACGAAACTCGTGGTGGATCTTGAATTCGCCGGACGCAGGTCGGGTGCCTTTAGTGCGAGGTGGAGTGTCATTAGCTGGTGGAGACGTAGTGGGAGACGAGCTGGCGATAGCTGTGGCAGGTGAGCTACGCGAGAGACTGGGTGATTGAGCATGTCGGAGGAAGCGAAGTGGGATTGCTGTTGAAGAAGGAGTGGATGGGTATGCTTGAGAGAAGCTGCCTGAAGGAGCAGTCATGCCAGGAGACCGTATGGGGCTATGCAGTGGGATGTTGTAAGGCGAGCCGGGACGTGAAATAGGCAGCGGAATGAGTTCTGGTATTGCGTGAGAGTAGTGTTGGAAGGCAAGATTGGCACTGCGACGACGAGGATCGTCTCGCGATTTCGTCGAAATCGACATCTCATTTGGAGAAGCTAGAGAATTGTGCAAATGTTCGGACGTTGACTGCGTCGCTTCGAGTGATGGTAACAGAGGATTGTGTGAACTGTTCTCTGCTGGTCGTGGTCCCTCAAGCCTCGTAGCACTGGTCGGAGGAGATATACTCCTGATGGGAGGATGTGATTCAGCGACGGGCGATGATGGGAGAGGTATTGAGGCTGGCGGTCCCGCCTCAGCACTTGATTCATGATCAACCTATCTATATTAGACTACTTCTTCGACCGACGACGGGCTTTCCTCACCTTCGACAAGGACCAATCCTCCTCCACTGGCTTATCAGGTGCTTCTGGTTGCACATGTTCCACTTCTTCGTGACCCATTGAAGTAGCTGGATGTGACTGCTCGTCAACGGGTATCGAATCAGAATATGCATTGCCTTCTGTTTCGGGATCCTGATCATCAACAAACCCTCCCGGGGTGTTCCGTTCCACGTCTTCAGCGAACTCATCTTGCATCTTGCTGTCAATACTGTTCGCATTCTCTTGTCCAACACGTTCCGAGTTCTCATTGGCGATAGCGGACTCATAGTCAGCTATTGACTCAGCATAGGGACTTTGATAGTTAGCGTCGCTATTGAGTTCGTGCGCGGAAATATCGGGCACACTTGCTCCATGATTTGCCACTGCTTCACCACGACTTTGTCTAGACGGTGCATGGTTATCTGAATCGACATCTTCTGCGAATTTATCTATATCACGCGGTGCTGAAGTCTCCTGCACGGACGATTCATTCAAAGGTGATGGACGATACTCTCGGCTTTCTTGCTTTTTCTGTTGAACAGCATCAGGTGGTGGTGTAGCAGGTATGACTCGTAACTTTGGCACTATCGAGCCTCTCCTCAGTCGTCCACTAATGTCACTACTTTCACTATCTTCACTGATTACAGCATCAACTCTATGATCGAGCGCAGTCAGCTCTGAATCAAGCTCTGAAGGACGAAAAATCTCGGATTGGGACTGTGATGCATGCTCAGGAGTATAGCGATCCTCAAAGTCTGCAAACATGTCACGCACTGCCTGATTTTGGTGTTTTGCCTCTTGACGCCTCTTCTTCTTGAAATAGTCGGGGTCATCGAGATCATCGTCCAAGATTGGTTCATTAGAAGGACGATGCTCGTCCGCCGAAATAGTCCGGATGTGGAAGTGTTCTGGCTCGACTTGGGAAGGAGCTTTGTCTTCCTTGAAGAAGTTTGGATTGTCAAAGTCGTCATTGAGAATAGCTTCGTCATAGTCACGATGCTGTTCCCTAGTTGGGTCGTTCTGCTGGGCCTGTGGTTCTCGAATATCTGCTGATGAGTCAGCGTCGCTAACGGGTGCGGGTATTGACAAAGACATACCTATCCTAGAAGAGCGCGTCTTCTGATCATCAAGTTCAGGGAAGGGAGCATGAGCATCTTCACTACTTCTACGTGAGTGATGTTGGGCGGTAGTATGCTCTACCTCCTCCGGCCCTACACCTGCGAAACGAACTGAGGGTTTCCGTTCCTTACGCTTGTTGTTACTTGCCAACCCATCATATGTCATTTCTGGTAATGTAGCATCGACTCCGCTATAGCCATCTTTCGGCCGTGCAGTCTCAGAAGGACTTTCGGCTCTTGATGTGTAAGGCACATCCGTACGAAAGAGGCGAGGATTCACGGCAGTATGATAGTCATCGCCTTTGCCAATGGATTGCCTAGAAACACCATATTCTGCTGGCGCACTGTGGATATGGTGCAATGGAGGACGATATTGTTCAGCATATCCTGAAGGCAACCTCCTAGACTCCGCTTCAAACTTTGCTAGGGCTTTTGGGGGAGATACGGGCTGAGGGTGATAGAAGGGCACATCTCGCCTTTGGTCGACTCCACTTCTAGCAGGGCTGGGACTTATAGGTCGAGGATCTAGATCTTGTAGAGCTTGTGCTCGAGCTGCGCCGGCGCCAGAATTGTGCCTGTCTTGAGTATATTGAAACTGGCTGCTACGTGGTTCTTCCTCATATTGAAGATTTTGTCTTTCTCGCCTTCCTGCGTGCCGCTCAGAACTGCGTTCTGTATTGTCTTGTTGATGATGCCGGCTATTATTGTAATTTGTTGAGCTTGAATGCCTTTTAGTCCGTGACTCATCCTCCTCATCTTCATAGTCACCAAATGCTAGTCCAGAGTCAAGGCTAGACGAGCTACTACTCTCCGAAGCAGACTCCCAAGACTGGTCGCTCTGCGAATGGCGACGCGACGATTGATTTCGACGGATCATGTCAGGATGTTGTGCTGCGTTGCTACTACAATTCCGACTAGTTGCAGTCAAAGCAGCGGCGGCCGCACCAAGACCCACTAATGCTTCGGCTGCTGTCGAGGTGCTAGGCTTATAGTGGTCAGCAGCTCGCTTGCGCTTTATCATTTTTCTGTTTTCAACATCGATCTCTATATCGTCATCTCGATAGCGTCGGTTATGGCGTGTGGAGCCCGAAGATGGCGAGAACAAAGAACTGAAAAAGCCAGATACATTATCGCGGCCATCAGAATCTCGCACATTCTCGGAGTGTCTGTCGGTTCTACGGTATTGCCTCTGCTCATCTCTCGTACTAGAATCTCGCTTCGTGGAACGTGATGGTTTTCTTGCTACACCCTGATCCTGGATATCTAACCGACTATCCAGTTCGATGATTCCATACGACGTGTCACTTCTGCGATCACTTGATCTTCTTTCCAATCGAGGACTATGTCTATGACGGGCACTTCTTCGGCGTTGCGTAGATTCCGACTCAGAAGAAGAGCCTGAGTAGCGTTGGTCTTTATCAACTCGATGACTGTGATCTCGATGCATTCTTCTATTATAGCGATGTCTACGAGGAGAATCAACAGGCTGCAAATTCGGGTCAAAGCAATCTCGACAGACTCCAATGTACTCAGTGTATTCCTCCATCTTGCGAACGTCATCATAATCGTTCCACCATTCTGCAAATCTGCGAAGCGCGCCCTTTCTACGAGGCGGAGATTGTCTTGAAGGGCGAGGTCGGTGCGATTGGGAGCCGGACGGCCCAGGATATGATCCGGTAGTGGTCGGGTAGTATTTAAGGCTGTCGTGTTGCGATTGGTGCTGGTCATGCTGATGATGGGAATATTCCGTAGCCGCAAGTCCAGCTGCGCCGATTGCCAAAGGCATCCCATATGAAGAGCCATGCTGAGATTGTGGTCTTGCAGAGTCTAATCCTGGTCTGTCTGATATTGGCACAGGTGGGTAGTGTGGTGGAGGGCCATACTGAGAGTTTGAAGCTTTCACGCGACTGCCCTTCATCCCTCCAGATGAAGCGTGATCGACATCGACTTGCGCATGATCAGTATTATAGAATTCAGCTGCGCTTCCGTTTCCAGTATCTTGTGCTGGATTCGCTACAGCAGAAGCTGGGAGTAGATGTGGTTCAGCCCCAACGATCAAAGGTGTCCCAGGTCTTACTCCAGGCTGATACGCAACAGACTCTCCTTGATCACCATAGTAAGAAGATGCTTCTCCGTGGCTATCGGTTGTGGGTAGGTGAGGTCGATAAGGTATAGCATATTCCATTGGCACCTGACCAGGAAACTGATCCGGCACGTGTGATGGTTGACCTGTAGACTGCATTGTGGCCTGGGAAAGCGAGCGATCTTGAGAGTCTTCCTTTCGATCATTGTATCTGTAGGTCTTGACCGTGGTGCGACGATCATCTTCGTCTCTTCCAGCATCAGATCGGCGACGACTGGACTTGTTGCCTGACCCTCTTCTACTCGACATAGTGTTGTGTTGGGTATTACTTCGATCAAGGCATATTTGCAGAGTGTGTTGTTTGTTTACTGCCGTTGCAGGAAGAAAGATAGCTTGGTTGAGATGTATGAAGTGAACCTTGGTCAGCTTGAGAGATGGCTGGAGAAGTGGAGACAGACCTGAAACGTGAGGGGCTTCAGCTCCGGCTCGTGCTAAGCTTGTTTCAGCCTTGATCGGCGATCTCTCAATGACGATGCTATGTCAACAACAAAATCCTTAACAACACCACTTCGACCAAAGCAATGGCGCATGATCGCGAAGACTCGTCAGATCTATCACCACCTCCTGCTGATGTAGATGCCCAGCTACAGCAATCTTCACCACCAAAGAAACGAAAGCGAGGAGTCAAGGACACCGCGGAGAAATTGTCAAATCCTAAAAGGACGAAGCAGGGTCAGGAGCAAGCAGAAGATAACAAGACCGCGAAAAGCCCAAGAACAAAGAAATCCAAGAAGGAACTCAGGAGTGCTGGTGAGGAAAAAGACACGACCACAGGAAAAACCACAGAAGTGAAAGCAAAACCGAAGCGCACGCGAAAGTCACAACTTAAGACTGAAGATAACCCTGGGAAGGCGCAAGAGGCAGAGACTGAAGAAACCCACAAGCCAAAACGCAAACGCAGGCCCAAAGTCGAGAAGACTCTGAACACAGAAGACGGTGACATCAAAGACACTCCGCCAACGCCAAAGCGCAAACGAAAGACTGCAGAGGAGAAAGCTGCTGAAGCTATGCCTTTAGCTTCGAGAACAACCAACCATCTCTACAACATCGGCGCTCATGTCTCAGCCGCAGGCGGAGTACATAACGCAATTACCAACGCTGTGCATATCGGCGCCAACGCCCTCGCTCTCTTTCTCAAATCTCAAAGGAAGTGGGCGAACCCAGCACTCAAGCCAGAACATAGCAATCTGTTCCGATCCGCATGCACGACACACCAGTACGACGCCGGAAAACACGCTTTACCCCACGGGAGCTACCTCGTCAACCTCGCTCACTCCGACCCAGCACGTAAGGCTCAAGCATACGAATCTTTCCTAGACGATCTCCAACGTTGCGAAGCGCTCGGCATCCGTCTCTACAATTTCCACCCGGGCAACACAGCCAATGCTCCTCGTGCAGATGCAATTGCAAATCTAGCAGCACACATCAATGCCGCGCATGCGGCAACCACAACGGTAACTCTACTTCTCGAAACAATGGCCACCTCGTCAACATCCAACACCCTCGGCGGCCAAGGTTTCACCGATCTCCGCGACACCATCGCTCTTGTGCAAGATAAATCGCGAATCGGAGTATGTCTAGACACCTGTCACGTCTTCGCCGCCGGTCACGATCTACGCACCCCAGAAGCTTTCGCAACAACGATGCAGGAATTCGATCGTGTTGTTGGCGCGGGCTACATAAAGGCACTGCATTTGAACGATTCAAAGGCACCGTTGGCTAGTCATCGTGATTTGCACGCGAATATTGGGACGGGATTCTTGGGTTTGAAAGCATTTCATAATGTTATGAATCACAAAGCCTTTGAAGGACTGCCGATGGTACTGGAGACACCTACAGACGTTCCCAACCCAAAAGCGCAAGGATCGGAAGTGGTCAAATCAGAGGAAGCAGAGGGTTCATCGGAGGACAAGAAGGCAGCGAAAGGTGCAGAGGTCAAAGCGGTCAAAACAGACGACCTTGACCACAAAGAATCACCAAAAGAAGAAGGCAAGAAAGCCACAAAACCCAAAGCCGCCAAGCCTCCACCAAAAACAATAGAAGATCTCAACATGTGGGCGCGCGAAATAAAGCTACTAGAAAGTCTCGTGAGCATGGATGTCAACAGTTCCGAGTTCTTAAGGCTCGAAGCAGAATTAGCGGAAAAAGGAAAGGCAAGTAGAGCGAAGCATTTAGAGCAGTTTGAGCGGAAAGCTGCAGAGGCTGAGAAGAAGGGGCAGAGGGCTACGGAGAAGTTACGAAAGGCGAAAAAGAGGGGTGAAATGGTTGAGCTGCGTGAGGGTGAATTCAGTGACAGCGAGGAGGAGGAGGAGGAGGCAAATGAGAGTGAAGAGGAGGAGAAGAGGGAGAGTCCTGAGCTTCCTGCGTGACTAAGCCAAGGAGTCGTAGCTGTTTCGCCGGACACGTAATTTCTGCTTTGAAAATCAACTAGCTAACGACGCTTTCGTTGCTGTCATTGCTGTATGATATATGGATATATTCTGAAATCAGGGAAACTCGAGAGTGGGTATCATGCCTGTTCTTCCAACGCCTGCTCACCAAACGCCCATGTCCCTAACCAATTGCCCATTGTCCTCCGCAATGTCCGTCTACTCATTTCACTCTTGCTCTTCAAATATACTTCAGCGGCCTCCTGACAACATGCCGTCCCGTCGCAAAAGCAAACGCCCTATCCTTCAACACCTGCTGCTGACTCCTCCGAAAAGCCTCCTGCACATGTTTCAACTGTATCGGACTCCTCTCCTCCCCAGGCACCTCGAAAAGAGGGCACTCCCTCTTCCTCTTCTGCTCCAAACTCAAACCTCCATCCCCACCACCACCACCAACTCCAAGCAACCTCTGCCTCAACTCCTCCTCCGCCTTAACCTTCAACGCCTCCTCCGTCACCGTCTGCACAATCTCAAACGTCAAGAAACCCAACGTATCAACAACGTCATCATTCGGCTTACTATCCGTAACGACGCCGAACCCAGCCCATTCGCGGAACCGCTTACCCTTGCGATACGTAAAACTCGCTTGTCTGCATTCCGAGAAATGGACGTATTCCTCTCTCGTCATGTGTTTCGTGCGCTCATCGGCGTTGCGCAGGCGCTGCAACGTCGCTGTGTTCATCTCCTCTTCCTCCTCATCTTTGGCTTCGTCGTCGTCGTCGCGCTCAGGTAGCGCGACGGCGTAAAAGCTCGCGGCGTCCCATGGTAGCCGCACTTTTTTCTTTTTCGTCTTGCTGGTCACGGCGTCAGTGGGGCCGGAGGGGCCAGAGGGACCGGAGGGATCGTCTGCGCCGCCGGTGAAGTCGCCTGGATCGGCACCACCTTCGTCTGTGCGTGTGTTTTTGCGGACGTCTTTCCAGGAGAGGAAGGATTGTAGGCGGGCGACTTTGGAGCGGTCGTGGCGGATGGTGAAGATTAGGTGGTCGATGGAGAGGGTGCGGACGCCGGCGCGGTTGGCTAGCGCGGTGGCGCGTGTGAGCTGGGGGGTGGGGGGTTAGTGTTGGACGTGCGTGAGACGGTGTGCGTTGGATGAGTGAGCGTACCATTTCGACGACTTGTTGCTGGACTATTTGCTCGATGAGGGTTGTGACTTCGGTGGGTATGTCGCCGGTCTCGCCGGAGACAAACATCATCTGGCGATTGCTTTGCTTAGCTGAATGAAAGAAATGGAGTGAAGAGAGGGGCAGATGATGTATACCTGCTGTATTTCTGTTCGATATTTTGCGCTTTTGTCTGTTATTCGATCCATGGTGAGTAGCAGCAATTAGTGACGATGCTCCAAGAGCACCGAAACGTCAAGAGGCGCAGTCGAAAGAGTCGAAGACTGTTTACGTTCAATGGTGTTTTGGATGTTGTTTCAAAGACGTTGATCACTCCGGAGCCAAGTCCGCCATGCACGGACCACGACTCGCTATTTATCTCCAGTTTCAATTTTGTTTCAGATTTCTCGAACAATTTCAGATCAATCTTAAATCCCGAATATGCTATACCTAGTAGGTCTCGGTCTCGCAGACGAGCGAGACATTACCGTAAAAGGGTTAGAAGTTGTAAAAAGAGCCCAAAGAGTATATCTCGAAGCATATACAGCAATATTACTCGTGGATGTGTCTGTTCTGGTGCGTGAAAGTGACCTGAAATATCTTAGGCATGTTTGGACATAGCAGCTGATGATACCACAAAGTAGGAAGCCTACTATGGTCGTCCCGTTATAGTAGCAGACCGAGAAATGGTCGAGACAGCAAGCGATGACATTTTAGCTGGAGCAGACGAAAAAGACATTGCTTTTCTCGTTGTAGGCGATCCTTTTGGGTAGGTAAACTGCCATCGACATGCTCGATTTGTTCAGATCCTCGAGACTAAGTTCGGCCCTCCAGAGCAACCACACACAGCGACCTCGTCTTACGTGCCCGCGAACTGAGCATTCCAACCCGCACAATCCACAATGCCTCGATCATGAACGCCATTGGCGCAACAGGTCTCCAACTGTACAACTTCGGGCAGACCGTCTCCATGGTTTTCTTCCTCGACAACTGGCGCCCCTCATCCTTCTACGACCGTGTAGCCGAAAACAGGCAAATCGGGCTTCACACCTTAATGCTGCTCGATATCAAGGTAAAGGAGCAATCGCTCGAGAACATGGCGCGAGGGAGGAAGATCTACGAGCCGCCGCGGTATATGACGGTCGCGCAGTGTGCAGAGCAGATGATTGAGACGGAGGAGACGAGGGCGGAAGGTGTGTACACTGCAGACAGCTTGGCAGTAGGTGTGGCGAGGATAGGTGCGGAAGATCAGCTGATTGTAGCTGGAACGCTGAAGGAGTTGACGGAGGTGGATATGGGGAAGCCATTGCATAGTTTGATTTTGCTTGGGAAGAGAGTGCATGATTTGGAGAAGGATTATATTAGAGAGTGGGCGGTTGATCGGAAAGTGTTTGATGAGGTATGGGCAAGAGACTACGAGGGAAAAGCATAAAGCGGTGCATTGTGTTGTGCGCATACCTTTCACAACTTTCGAACATATACTATGCCACCACCTTCTTCCCTTCCAACCTCTCCACTCTTTCCACCATCCATAACCTCACCAAACCTCTCGAGCCCAAGCGCTTCATAGAACTTTCCCGCTGCAGCATTATCTCCCGCCATACCCAAATGCACGCCCTTCACCCCTCTCCCTTTCAACTCCTCAACAAGCACATCCATCAACTTCCTCCCCCACCCCTGCCGTTGACATTCAGACAAAATATCAATATGCAGATGCGCAGGATACTCCTCAAGTAATCTTGGATTCTCCTTATGCAGCATCTCATCCGGATTCCACACCAACGCCCTCAGCGCACCAGCCAGATCCTCACCCCACGACGGCGGCTGACCCTCAGGAGGGTCCATGCCTTGGGTATGGCAGTAAGGAAGGTACGTTGTTTTGTACCATGATACGAAGGCGGCAGTATCTACAACAGATAAAATGTAGCCGATTGCACGACCGGTGCCGTCGTCGATGACAAAGGAGGTGCCCGGAGCTAGGAGGTGGTAGGGACGACACCAGATGTAGGATGCGATGTTGAGGATTTGATCACCTCCGGCTTTGAGGTCGGCGTGGGCTGTTTCGCGGAAGATGTGCAGGAGAGGTTCTTTGTCTGATGGGGAAAGAGGACGGATGTATGCCATGTTGAAAGAGTGCTCACGGATCAAGAAGTCACTGCTGTAATACAAGACTGGCACTTGCAAGATCAGGCCACGACGCCCTTGGCGAGATTGACGCCGCAATGAAATTGGGCCTCAAATCACTTCTCCTATTATAATTACCTGACTATATCACCATCTATCATTCTTGATGCGTGGTCCCATAAGAATGAGGATTAAGACTAGTGAGCAGCCCAGCCACAACCCCAATAACTTAATAACTACTTTCGAAATAGACACAGAACCCGGCACATAAGCCCACTCTTCAAAGAGACCATACAATAACACAGCACTAGTAAACTGCGCTTGTACAATCCAGTACAATGCCTCGTCAACTCTTACTCTTTCATCACATAGGCGAGACACGACTACCGCCGTCAGCAGTAGGCACTCTGTAGAGCGTGTATGGCTTGACCCTATGATCGGTGCCAGGATAATAAGTCTATGAGAGAGTTAATACATAATCGTTTCAGCATCACCTCAAAACGTACTGGAGTCCTCCAGAGTTGATTTTCGATAAAGTATAAGTACTTCTCGTTTGAGATCCACATACTATCAGTCCAGCCAATGCGAGGGTCGCGAACATAGGTCGACACTGAGCCGTTGGCAGGATTGAAGACGTTGATGGCGTTTTGCTCGAAACTGCCGGCATAGATGTAGTTGTTGGTATCTTGCATTAATCTGAAGAGGAAGGTCAATAATATTCGTTCTTCCAGAGGGTATAAGGATTAAGTACCCATCACTTGACCCTTTTTGACCATGGTTGACGACTGCAGCTTGTGCTCGCACTTCACTCGCCTTGCCCTGGTTGCGCAGATATGAAGTCTCGATACTGTAGAGGTATCTGCTGCCTGTTACACTCCAATAGAGGACCTGGATCAACGGTCAGCCTTGTCATTGGAACAAACTGTGCAGCTAATATACATCTCCATCGTTGGTAAAACCTAGACCATCAGCTCCGGTAGGGTCATACAAGTATGGCTGTCCTGGTGACTCGATGTAGTACACTATCGAAATTAGCGGTAGCATCTGACGTCAAAATCGATCCAAGCATACCAGGCTCTCCCCAAACTTGGCGGAAAAATTGCTGTTGTGCCCGAACAGCTGTGAAACCTGGACATGTTAGCTGAGGCCGATTCAAAGTTGTAGCTTGCCAACATACCATCCAGATGTCTCCAAGCTTTTTGAGCGCCAATGTCGACAATAACCAAACCATTGCGACCTTCACTGGATGAGTCAGTGATATAGGCCACACCTTTAGCAGAGGCAGTGATGTTTGGACGGAGATCGATTCTGACTTCAGAAGGGGTCAGCACGACTTAAGTGTGATGATTGTTGCGTCATATTACCATCGTTCAAGTAAGAGTCAGGATAGGCTGCGTTTGTTGGAAGTGGAATGGTCAGAACAACTTGATTAGAAGTCGTATTGACAGCGACAAGCTTAGGTCCACCATAACTCGCTTCGACAAGAGTTCCATTGGGTGTGAGAGGTCTGCCATTGTCGAGAATCCATAGCCGCTCCAATGGATCGACAGCGACCGACATCACGTTGATGAAGTAGTTGTTATAGTTCACACCAGTTGGAGGGTATCTTGAAAGAAGTTTTAGCATTGTCGGCTGAAATATTGAAGATTGGGTTCGTACGTAGTGTAGTTGATTGCTCCTCCGGGAGGAGAGTTGATTGCTGCATTAGGATAAGGCGTCTCTGTCGTGTTACCAGTCAACTCCGCAACCTGGAAGGCTGTGTTGTTGTGGTCCAATCCACTTGGGTACGAGCAGAAGATGCGGCCTGCCTTGTTGACGGCGACGGCATTGGGCATCTGGCCATAGAAGAGGTGGACTTGGGCAGCATCAGCATGATGATGACTTTTGTATACACGATGGAAAACAATGACCTGTTTCCAGAGGAGGCCCTGATCTTCCGGGGTCCTGAGCAACAGTCTGGGCACCAGCAAGGGCGCAGAGGCCAACGAAAACAGCAGCAAAGGCTTTCATGATGTGGTTTCTTGAATTACATGATCAAGGAGATGAGGGGAATTGTAGTCTCAAGTACTGTATCACAATTCCCATTATGGGAAGGCACGCGAGAAAGTCATTAATGTCATGGTGCAGTGGTGTTTCGCCAATCGGTGGCAGGCACCGACGAGGCCGATGATCTTCGATGTCGTGGGTAGCTTTGCTTCCTCGCCCTAGCTTTGCATTATAGCACGGTGCATTTAGAAGTGTGTGTGAGGATGTCTCATTCCCAGGTGTTGACCACATCGTTCGCCAAGACTTGGCTAATCGGGCAATTCTTAGTCAAGATTTCTTCTTGTTATTTCTACATTCATATTAGAGAGTGTATGACACTGTTCTACTTGCAGAGCTGGCGCGAAACCTTTTCACCAGAAGAGATGCTGTTCGAAGAACATTGCAACAACAAGAACTTCATGACGAAGCATAAAAGTGTAGTGAGAATAAAGCATGAATGTCCTTCGTGAGTAGTCATGTACGCATTACTAGCTTTGGGAGACAAACGGTTGTCATACCAAACCAATTCTAACAGGTCTGTCCTCTAGCAACCTCCTTCGCCTGGCCCTGCTCAGCCAATTCCTCAAAAATCTCCACAAACGTATCAGCCTCCTGCGCACCACCGACCTCATACTTGTTATTGACAACAAAATGCGGCACTCCACTGATAAACCGCATCTGCGCCTCTTCCACCTCTTGATCCACAATCTCTCCCATTCGATCACTCTCCAATAACGCCTCTACCTCTTCCTTTTCCAACCCAGCTTTGACTCCAGCGTCCAACAAGACCTCATGACTAGTGATATCCTTCTCTTCTTCAAAGTACGCCTGGAACAGCTCTTCTACAACTATGGTCTGCATCTCAGGGCTCTTTTCTTTGCCTAATTGTAATAGACGATGGCTATCCCGCGTGTTGCCTGTGCGTCCACCATATTTGAAGGCGATACCTTCCTGATTTCCGATCTTGCTCAACATGTTCTGCATAGCTTTCGTGCGCTCAGCGCCGAACTTTTTCTCATAAACGCTTTGCTTGTCGACTGATCTGCCGGCATCAGGGTTCAGGTAGAAGGGTTTCCAGGTTGTTGCAAAGGTGTCGGAGGTGCGAGAGGGGTATTTGGATTGATATGCACGGATTCCGGCTTCGAGGCGCTTCTTGCCGACGTAGCACCAGGGACATACCGTATCGGAGGTTATGGTAATTTTGAAGTTGGTCATTCTGAGGAGGGGCGTTGCGCAGAAAGCCAGTGTGACGGTGAGTTTGAAGGAGGAGGCTATTTATGCTGGAAATTGTGGCAGATTATTGTCCGATGGTAATGGTATGAAGTATTAAGTATGTTTCGATGCTTTGCTAGAAAGATTTCTAAGCGTGATGATCCAATGGGTAGGCCGATACCGAACTATGTGCCGGGTCTGGCATGTGACCAGGACACCGTGTGTGAAGAAAACAGCATGATACTCGAAGCACCAATCCTCCTCATCCAAGTGCTCATAGAGGCTTCTGAAAGCGTCCCTGCATCCAGCAACGGTACATCTTGAGCTTGCGTTGTCTGTTGACCAACATCCTTCGATCTATGCCTAAATTGAGGACATCAAATCTAGGTCTTTTCGCAAGGACATCATCTGAGGAATCCGTCTTGTTCGTGCTGTTGTCCTCCTCGCCTCGTGTCTCCTGGTTGGGTTGCTTGGAAGTCGTCTCAGTCGCACCACTAAAGATATACTCTAGCTCCTCTTTCTCAAAAAAGTACACACGTGTTCCATCTCCTCTGATATAGAAGTTCTCCTCGAGATATCTTCCTTTCTTGAATCTTACTTGCGCGAGATCGCCTCTGCCGTAATCTCTGAATAACACCTCACCGCCAGGTTTCAACACGGCGTAGATGTTCTTCAGGGCTTGCGTCCATTGCGAGGGCGACAATGCTGAGAAGATGAAGATGAGAATTACGATATCGACAGACTCTCTTGCCAGATCTAGGGGCAAGCTGACGTTGTCCTCGGAATCTGTATCTGCCGACACAGAAGCCACATCGTACACGTCTGCTTGGATATGCTTGGTCTCATACAGTGGACTTGCGCGTATCACATCTATAGCGACTGCAGAAAAGTCACAAGCATGTAATTTCAACTCTTCATTCTTATTCGCAGCAAGTATAGGAAACGCTGTATTGCCGGCGCCAGCGCCAAGTTCCAGTATCGTAACAGGACCCGAGCCTGCCGTAGTAGCTTTCGTCAGGGTTGGAAATTCCTGAAAGAGCCATTTCCTATCTTTGAAGAAGTTAGCAGCATTATTGCTGTAGAATTTGTTCCAAAACGTCTCAGGTTTGCCGTTAAACTTTACTTTGTCAAAGTCGCTAACAGGTGCTTCTCGTTGTCTTTGATATTGCAGCTCGGCAAACTCTTTGAAAGCATCGTCGACTTCGACATGATCCCAAGCATTGAATTCGAAGATGTCGTCGCCTTCTTCCAAAACTCGCGAGCCGAATGAGAATGGATCTGTGCGCTTTTCTGGGTTCGTGGCTGTGCGCTTGGTTTCGGTGGGGTTCCGGATGGGGTTGATGGCGGTTGATGGAACGCCATAGACCGAGGGTGCTTCTGTGGGAGGTGTCGTAGGGGCAGGAGAGGGTCGTGATGGTACAGAGACATAGGCGCGCATGTGCTCCATGCCTCTAGTCAACCTGGCCACATTCGCATCTTCCTGGCCAGGTGTTGTCTCATCAGTTGTACTAGGTGGACTGTCCTCCATGTCCTCGACTATAGCAATGGTATGCATGGTTGATGTCTTGGTGATTTTCAAGTTGCAAATAAAAATGTTCACAGAATCCGGGGTGAGTCCCTGTCGATCATCTTGGCATCCAAACTCAATGAATGATGATCTCATGCATACGATGACACGAACTCTTCGAACACTGATTTTCTTCTTTCCTCGACACTTGCAACGGATTTACAGTAAACCTAGCCAGCTTGCACCACCATCTTCTCCTTTCCACACCATTACACCCTGCTCCACCATCACAATGAGCATCAAACTCCTCCGTCCCTCGACCCTGCGTCCTCTAACTACACGCCTCCCCTTTACTCACAACCACAACCGCACCTTCTTCACCTCCGAGCCCGCCGAACTAACCGCCTCCCGCACCCTCAACTTCCCCGCCATCCGCATCTTCGACATCATTGCCGACATAAACTCCTACCCTAAATTCCTTCCCTACTGCCAATCCGCCAAAGTAACCTCCTACTCCGCCGAAGACGCCCACTACAAGCGCAAATGGCCCCATCAAGCCGTGTTAAAAATCGGCTATGGCGACCGGATACAAGAAAGCTACACGTCGAGGGTGTACTGCGTGCCACCGGTTTCAGAGGCAGGACGGGCGGGGATGGGGTATGTGGAGGCTATTAGTGGAGATGCAAAGACACAGTTGCAGCAGGATCATATTGAGCACCATGTCGAGGCGCAGAAAAAGCCGGGAGGTGAGAGTGGTGGCAGTGTGAGTGATTCGCCGATGGAGTATTTGAGGACAAGGTGGACGGTGCGGGCGTATCCTTTTAAGCCGTCGCCGGAGCATAAGGAAGGACAGAAGAGTGAGGATGGGAGTATGGAGGCGACGGAGAGGTGTGATGTTACGCTGAATATTCAGTATAAGTTTAAGAATCCGGCGTATGATTTGATGAGTAAAGCGGTGGCACCTAAGATGGCGGATACGATGATTGAGGCGTTTGAGAAGAGAGTGCAGCAGTTGTTGAAATAGAAATGGAGATGACAGAACTTGAATAATAATATAATATCAATGCGCAATCCCTTTATGGCAGTTTTGCTCTAGGGTCACATATAGCACAAGTAAGTGATCGAGGAGCACGGCTGTCATTGGCCTCGTGTCTCGATGACCATGTCAGATTACTATGTGTATCAGGCAGAAAAGTCGATTGTTCGTTGTAGCATTATCATATCATCACACATTCTATCTCATATCCCAACCACCACAAGCGGTGCATCTACAATCTTTATACTCTCCTCATGTCGTGTACAAAAACTCTGGATTCTCCTTATCGCTGCAAGAAGTTAGCCAAATCTGCTAAAGCACAGAGTAATGAAGAATATGCTTACGTCAAGTCTAGGAACTCCTGGTTCTCCAGTTTCTATAGCCCGTGTCAGTAGAAGCACCAAGCAACTCGGCAACCTATAGAACATACCTGATATTCATGATGCGAAGTTATAGCAATCTTCTTCTTATTCTGGCGGACGCAGTAGAGGTATATGCAGGTCAGGTCGATCAAGCAGAGACCCCAGCACACAATAATAGTGACTTCCGCTGAGAGGTAGCGTGGTGCAGATTTAGCTGTGAATGTTTGAGGCCCAACTGCAAAGTATTGCTTAGTAATGTTTTCCACTGTACATGCTCGGAGCTAAGCTTACTGATATTGCCAACACAGTAGCCAATGAGGTACATGGCGGCTACGGTAGTCTTCTTGGTGTACCCGGCCTTTGTGCTGTTAGTCGAGTGATACTGTGGATGATGTATATTGTTCGACTTACAACATTGGTAGCGATTAGTGAGAGCAAGCAGACAAAAGGTACTGGCGAAGCTTGTGTAAGATAATAACCCGCAAGACGACCGGCTTTGACTTCAAGAGGCAGGGCGACGATAAGGATGATGCCAACTATAGCGACGCACATCCAGGCACCGGCGAACCAGATGCGCTGGTTGGGATACTTTTGTGTGTAGAAGGCCCATGCTAGGATAGAAATAACTTCCACGGCGCCACCAGGGGTACCGTAGAGGAGAGATTGCTCAGGAGTATAGCCGAAGGAGACGATGAGTTGGGAGAAGAAGTTGGAGATTCCACCTTTGTATCGTTCGTTAGTTGAGGTTGTACATAGATCCAGTCAATGCTTACCGTTGGGAATATCAGCAACGAGAGCATAGAAGAAGAACATCCATGCCAGAGGATCAAGCAGTGCTTCCTTCAGCTGATGCATCTTGAAGTGCTTGTTACCTACTCCTTGCTGATTCTTCCTGATACGCTCAAGACAAAGGATTTGATCCTCCTTTGACAGCCATCTGGCATTGAGCTGGTTATCCGGAACGAGGAAATAGAAGACGATGCCGACAACGACTGTCAGAAGTCCAGTCCAGATCTACAGACGTTAGAGCCTGTGCTGTTCGGTTGTGCTCTAGCTAAAATGCTTACGAAGTTAATCTTCCAGGCTTCGACAGAAGATCCATGCTTATCGACGCCTCTAGCTATGGCATAGGCGACCAAGCCACCAAGGATTTGAGCCCAGCCATTGAAACAAAACCATATACCAACACGAGTACCCTGGATTAAGACACAGTCAGTCAAAACACATATGAACATGAGAGACTATCGAGTGTACCTGTTCAGCTTTGGTATACCATTGAGAGGTAATCAAAGCAAAGCCGGGCGTGACAGCACTCTCAGCAACACCAAGGAAGAACCTGACAGCCAGAGCTCCGCCATAACTGCTGACACCCGCCATACAGCACAAGACGGTGCCCCAGGCTATAATAGCGCAAGCACTAAACTTGCCTATCGGGAGTCTCTGCAACAAGCGATTGGTAGGGTACTCGAACGCCAGATACCCAAAGTAGAACATGGAGGACACCCACGAGTAGTCATTTCCTATAAGGTGAACATCCTTCTTGAAGCCCATGATAGAGGCATACTGATGATAACATTAGCTCAGTTGAAAAAGAGGAAGGAAGGAGATATGCTTACGGAAATGGTTGTTTTGTCGAGGTAATTAAGGCCGTAGACTATGCTTGTCAATCGAGCTCAACGTTGGCTAGGTATATTTCGTACCAATGCACATGACTGGAAGGAGATGCCAGTCGATAGTGCGAAGTAAACGCTTGTTGGTGGCTTCGTCAATCTCAAGGCTCACGCCATGATTGTCGGCGAAAGCCTTCATAGCCTCATCGGCATCGTGAGAGTGCTCGAGGATTTTGCCCTGAGAAGAGAAGTTGTGTTAATATTGCTAGGCACTGCGGCGGATGCGGCGGAGGTCATACCTGTGCGATATCGATGCTGAGATTCCTCTCGACATCCGCACTTGGGACGTCGCTACCAATCTTCTCATTCATAGTCTTCAACATGATAATTCTCGAAATTGAAAAAGTTACGAGACAGTACTGATCACCACGAGGGAGGAAAGAATAGGGAATAGAGGGACTTTATAGCCAGTCAGAAGCCAAGGAGATAGGACGATCAAGCCATGCAGGTGGTATCACACTGAGTAAGGATAAAGATATCACCGACTGTACGGGCCATCATCTAGTGCGGAATCTCTGCGATTGGTGGTCGTCTATCAGTGTCCCGCAAGAAGATAACAGGTTCGTGGAAGTACAGCGAGGAAGTCAGTTCTAACGATAAGGTAATGGCATCTGTACCCCGCCCAGTTCTGGTGGAGCGGTGTTGGTAAAGTGGCGCGCGACGTGCAGTGCTTTATCATGCCCCGTTTAGGCAGGTGAAGCGCGTCTTCCGAATAAAAGGCGAATAAGTGCTTTCATAGCGGCTTTCACGGCTGTGATAGAGAGGTGAAGCAGTATCTCAAACAAAAGATTGATATCTTGTGGCGTCCGGTGTGAATCTGGAAGCAACAGATAGAAAGACGTGAACGAGTGCCAGCTATCTGTTGGCTCCTCACAAATACAAGCACAATGGCCACAAAGCTTAATAGAGTGCTTATCTTTGATCTCTCGGGCGGTCAATGCAGCTTTGTCATCGTGAGACTCGTCCGAACAGCGAGCTTCGAAACACAACTTCACTCAAGAAGGAGGAGAAATCGAGAGCGAGGTGATGACGAGAGTCGACATCAAAAGTATATATATTCGCAACATGCCTAGGAGTGGTGATATACGAAGCCCCCATGAAGACTTTGGGTATAACGTACAGAAGATTTCTCGATCACGAGAGCTTTTCCCAAGGTAACGAGAATGTGCCGACCTATGAGAAGTCATTAGTATTTGTCAAACATATCCAAGCAAGCTTACTCACCCATTCCTCAACCTCGCTTCGCAGCTGCGTGATATCAGTAAATTCGGTGCCTTCACCAACAAACTCCTTGAATGCCGCGACACTCGCCGGGTTTTTCCTGCCCTTCTTCTCCTGAGCCTCCTTTGCATCCTTGTCAAGTTTCTTTGCTATTACTACTGCTCGGTGCACAATGTCACCAACACGCTCGAAATCACCTGGACCAAATCCACGAGAGGTCATCGCAGGAGTACCCATCCTCAGACCACCAGGCTTCATAGCTGAAACATCACCAGGAACTGTGTTCTTGTTAGATGCCACACCCACAAGCTCGAGTATACGCTCGACACGAGCTCCATCAATGCCTGCCGGCTTCAGGTCGATGAGCACCAGATGGTTGTCAGTACCTCCAGAAACTATCGAGTACCCATGACCACTATTGTTCTTTGGCTGACCAAGTCGTGCTGCCAGTGCTTTGGCATTTTGTATAACTGCTCGCTGGTACTCCTTGAATACTGGACTTTGAGCTTGCTTCAAGGCTACTGCAAGAGCAGTAATTGTGTGATTGTGTGGGCCACCTTGATGACCAGGGAAGACAGAAGAGTTGATTGGTCCTTCGAGATCATATAACTCCTCCTGCCCACTCTTATCCGTTTTTCGAACGCCTCTTCGGAAGAAGATCATTGCACCACGAGGACCACGTAGCGACTTGTGTGTCGTCGTCGTTACGACGTCTGAGTATGCGAAGGGCGATGGGATCACTCCAGCCGCAACCAATCCACTAATGTGTGCCATATCAGATAGGAGATATGCTCCTACGTTGTCACTGATCTTCCTGAACTTTTCGTAGTCGAGCAATCTTGAATATGCCGAAGTGCCTGCAATGATAATTTTAGGTCGGTAAAGGGTCGCCAACTCTTGCAGCTTGTCATAATCAATAAGACCAGTCTTTTCGTCTAGGCGGTATGGTAGTGTTTCAAAGTATTTCGAAGTTGCCGAGATTTTTTTCGTTGGAGTCTGAAAGCCGTGTGAGAGATGACCACCATGCGGAAGGTCGAGACCCATGATGCGATCATGTGTGTTGAGGAGTGCGGAGTAGGCATATAAGTTTGCCGGTGATCCAGAAAGAGCTAAAAGCATGAGATCGTGTTCTTAGTGTGCTGCTTTCAGGTAGCTTACGCTGGACATTGACGCCCCATTCCTCCTCCCGCAAGCCAAAAGTGTCAAGGGCTCGTTTTTGGCATAAACGCTCTGCCTCATCGATGTGCTCGTTTCCTCCATAATATCTTGCACCAGGATAGCCTTCGGAGTACTTGTCTATATTTCACCTCTTTAGCATGTACCCTTCAACGCGGTGTCCATGTAGCGCGCATACTTTGCATAACACTCCCTAAGGCATCCAAAACAGCTTGCGACGTGAAGTTTTCGGAAGGTATGAGGTTGATGAAGTGCTTTTGCCGCCGCTTTTCTTTTTGTATTATCTCGTAGACTTGCGGATCTCCTTCCTCGAGGTCTGAGGATAGCAGCTGCAATTATGGTCAGTCCATCAAGCTATGTAGGTAGACCAACAGTCCTGAAATGCTTCTTACCTTGTGCTGAGCATCATTCGACAAGCTTCGTGCATTGCGGAGTCTCTGCGCCAGCAGACATTGTGGACTTAGGGGCACTCTACAAGGTCGCAGAGATGACACCAGTGACGATGAAGCTCTCAGCGAGCTCCGCGCAAAGGACATTGCCGACAGGTCAAGATTGTGCTGAAAGCAGCGTAGCAGTACTCGAGCTTGCTTCGGTTGCAATAGCATGTGTCATTGGGAGAAACGTGGAAGCTAGTCTAAATTCGGCGTTAGCGCAAAAGTCCCTATCTACTACTGCACATCGGACTCTCCTCCCTCTTCTTCTTCTTCTCTTCACACAACTACAACTGGAATGATGAGCACAGGTCTGTACGGCTGACATTCACTCGTCTGCTTGTCGGACGATGTGGTGGATGCTGAGATGTCTCGGCCCATTGTCACCACACTTTTGAGAGACAATATGAAACTTCCTGACCGGCTTCGTAGTTGTGTACCGCAGTCAGCCTGTTGCAGTTAATCCATCTGCCCGTCTGTCTTGCCAACTAACACTGCTCATACTGCAAGCTAGTGTATGAGACGGTCAGTGAGAAGCCAGTGCTGCCAAAAGTACATCTCACTACCAATTTTATTCTGTCGGTGTCTGCTGTGCCCGAGCAGTTTTTCGGTCAAGGCTCGGGCAAAGACTCATGACTCCATCAGCTGACGAGGAAGTCAATTTGAGGACGAATGGTACTTGGCGTACGTGTATGGAGGGATCCTTGTATATAGATATATATGAGATCAATATATGGGTGTTTTGTTATGGTGCCTGAAATTGGTGAAACAACGAACGACACTGGACATTCCCTCCATATGTTGATGACATGTTTCACATTCATCTGAGGCAAGCACACCTCACGCACCAAGACTGACGGACCCCGAAAAGTTGATTCACTCACTTTTCTCACACTTTATATCTCCTTCTGTTTTGCTTCAACTTTGTGCAAACCTTCCTCACTCAACACTCCTCACATCTCAATCACCTTCGGGGGCCGCCCTTTCTTGCGCGTTACTCTCAAACACTTCTTACCAAGGATTAGCACATTTCAGAAGCATCTTTTCCACACTTTAATCCACTCAGCACTCCTCACACATCAACCACCCTTCCAGGGCGTCTCTTTCTGCCACATTCCTCTCACTTGATAGTCACCACGGATTAGCATCTTTTGAGCGATCCTTTTTCACAAGCCTCTTCGCTCAGCACGCCTCACATCAAGGCAACATGTCTGCCACGAAGCGAGTTGCTACGGAAGAGCTCATCGACGAACCATTTGCTGCGAAACGTGCCAAACCCACAGGTAGACCTACTCGACAAAATGCTGGTAGACGATCTCTTGCTGCAGGATTCGTGAGGACTGAGGACGTGATCACCAAGAACGATGATGAAGATTCAGACTCAGAGAGTGAACCCGATGACAATGGTCGACATAGCCGTCTCTTTCACAAAAGACGTGCACCTTCGCCACCACCACCAGCGCTACCGGAAGAACATCGTGACTTGCCTCTTGATGGACCTCTAAGTTCGGTGTCAAGTACAGCTCCATCGACACGTCAGCTCAGTCTCACCTTTCATGTTCCACCTGGACATCAAGGACCCTTCGTAGTGAATCTGCAGCTACCAACTGGCAACATGAATTACAACAACTTTCCAACAGACTCACTGTCGAAGACCGGAACGTCAATCACCGCATCATCTTTCGACTCACTCAACACCCATGCATCCTCATTAATATCTGGCAGGAAGATCCGTAGTCTAAAACCAAAGCATGGGGTCCTGCACGACTTTGGCCCCATTGGTAGTGGTAAGTCGTCCCAGCATTGTTCACATCAGTAAGAGTCTCCTTCGATGCTATCATTCTTGAGTGATATCTCAATCGTCTCGTCTATGGGATGTGTTTTTTTTTCCAATACTCGTGATTCTACAGATCTTCTTCAGCACTCTTCACACATGATTCTTATTCATCTCATCTTCCATAACAAGACCATATCTCATTGAGGCGTTGAAAGAGATTATAATGGTTTTTTCCTGCCTCGAGCGCCTTGATCTTGAATCAGCACCACTCACACCACATCTCTGTCATTGTTATCATATCTGTCCTTCGAGATTTCTCGAACACACATCTTTGAGATATCCTGCAAGAACAAACTCAAATAGAAGCTAATAATCCCCCAGCAGTCGCCCCACCCCTTCTCGAGATCCCACAGAAGCCAGCAACATTCCTCGACTTACCAGCAGAGCTCAGGAACGATATCTATAAACGTGCAATAGTCAGTCCCACCAACAAAGACATCAACTTCAGATTTGCACAGAACTTCAGCCACAACTCCGCACTGCTGAGAACATGCAAGCAGGTGTATGAGGAAGCGAGACAGTTTCTGTATGGCGAGCACGAATTCTGTTTTGTTCGTTGTAACGAGAAGCGAGGAGATTACTGGCAACCCGAATGGGAAGAGGTTGGTTGGAAGGACGTTCGAAGATTCCTTGCGACTATTGGACCAAGGAATATTGCAGAGCTTAGAAACATCAAGTTTGAATTTCGGGATGCTACAGGGAAAGAATATCGTACTGGCAGGTTCGCGTCTGACGACCATCTTTTGGAGGCCTTCAAGTTGCTTGCTCGGCACAGCGCACTCCAAAAGATCACACTCGACATTCACGGCAAAGCTGCTATTTCCGAGGACAACGATCGCTTTCTCCGCAATCTGGGACTGATCCAGGCTGATGAGATCAAGATTGAACGAGAGGAGATGCAAATCAGGCATTACTATCACAAAAACCTTGGTGGCGCAAAGATCCGCTCTGATGTTGGCAAGAAGTTGAAGGAGAAGATGACGAGGAGCTTCAAGCTCTATCACTGAGCTTTGTGGTACGGCAATCGCCACACGGAAGTATCGTCTGTTTCATCCGGTGAAGGTCTTGCGTGAGATCCCAATAGGTTCTTGATGAGATGTCAAGGTTTATTATTTGCTTTGTTGCTGATTGGCTCGGTGTGAGTATTGCTGGCAGTACTAAAGAGTATCTGGGTTGCCTGGTTGGGCTTGGTGAACAACAACGAGGTTGTGAAATTGCACGAGATGGCTTTGTTGCTCTGGGAAAAATGTGCATATGAATGGCGTTTTGAGGGAGTGGGCATTGCATGGGACGGTGATGAGGTGGGCATGATGTCTTTGCGAAGACCACTGATTGTCAACAGGGGTGGTGGAATAATAGATATGTTCTGAAGAACTTTTTCATCATCGGACAGCATGGTTGCTGAGGTGAAGGGACTAGGCTAGCTGTGTATTTAATCTGATCAACAAGAAGTCCTTGGCTCATTTCGTTACGCCAGCATCAGGCCTTTGTGCCTGCACTGGACACAGCCCATCCGTCTCTGCTGACATTCGACGACTGGAAACTGGCTCGTTACTTATATATTTTCTCTTATCTGCAATTGAACATGACTATGCGTCCTAAAAACTCTGTGTGTCTCCCATTCCCTGACTTTCCCCTTCAAATAAGTCAAGAACGTCTTTTCCACCATGCCGTGCATCCGACCGTCAAGCACGAGCCCAAGCACGCTCACGTCCCCAAAGACGCTAATGCAGGAACACAAATCCACTCTCCACGCGCTACCTTTGTACGCGTCCGAACGAAAACAACGACAACGACGGTTGACAGATTATTGGTATGGCTGGGCTGAGAAGAGATTACAGCATGGCGCACAACAGACCATAGCAACGACCGAATGTGTGGGCGCTTTTGCTGAATTGTCGATTCTGTGGCGTCCTGGTGATACGACTTAGCCCGGTGGAAATGAGCGGGCTGGGTGATACGAGTGTGGCGCTTTTCGGCTTGGTGTTATTGTTGTTTGTAAACAAATGAGGCGAAACCATCCAGTGAATGATCATGAGAAAGAAGAGAGTGAGGAGACCAAGAGGAGCAGAATGAGTAAAATTTCCAATGTTTTTGTTGCATTTTGTTTGTGTCTGTTCTATACAATTGTAGATACAGTCTATTTTCTTCCTCTTCTTCTTATAGTTTACACCAGCTTTCAATTTCAAATCAATCAATCAGACCCATAATGCATAGATACAAAGACCCCAATCCCATAGAAACACTCAAACTCCATCAGTAAATGCGTAGACCATAAACACTCCACAGCCTGTGTGGGCATTCAATGGAGCTAGCATCACTGCGAAAAAGGACAAGGTGCGCGCGTAAACAAGAAAAGCAGAGACCATTCTTCCAACATCGTATGCATCAGCCGGCACATTTTCAGTCATCCCATCAGATAGTCGTCATCATCGCTAGCACATTGCTATGCTTACAAGAAGTAAGCAGCAACGGCAACAATGGCAGCAAGGCCGAAAGCGCTAGTCTGAGCAGCAGAGTTACCGCTTGGGTTGTAAGGAGCAACCTTGCCAGTGGTGGAAGCAGAGGCGCCAGTACCTGCGGGAGCAGTGGCAGAGCCGGTAGCGTTCCAGTAGGTGGGCATGGCGCTGCTGGTCTTGACGGAGATGACGACGGTGTTGGTGTTGGAGATGGTGTTGGTGAGGGTGGAGGTGGAGAGGCTGCCAGTGCTGACGGCAGGGACAGGCATGGTGGCGGGGCCAGTGGAGGAAGAGCCACCGGGGGCGACGGTGGTGGTGGTGGTGTAAGAAGTGGACTGGCACTTGGCTTCAGTGCAGGTCTTGGTGAGAGTCAAGGTGTTGGTGTTGGTGGCAGTGGAGGGAGAAGCGGTGCTGGAGGCGCTGGAGCTGACGGGGGAGACAGTGACGGTGCTGGAGGCGCTGGAGCTGACGGGGGAGACAGTGACGGTGTTGGTCTTCGTGTTGGTGAGGGTTGAGACGGAGGTGGAGGCAGAGGTCGACGGGACAAACATGGAGCTGGTGATGGTGGTACCGTTGGTCACTGCGTGGGTGAGAGTGCAAGGGCAGTCGGAGATAGTCAAGGTGGTGGCCGAAGTGACAGTGTAGACTGAACCACCGTGGGTGATCTGGGTGGAGGCCGGGCAGTAGGTGGTGACGGCAGTGACGGTCTCGTAGACGTAGGCGGTAGAAGCAGCCTGGACGGTGGCGGCAAGGCCAGCAGCAGCGATGGTGGAGTAACGCATTTTGATTGAGTTGGGTTTGGTTGATTGATTGATTGGGAAGAAAGTAGGTCGATTAGAAGAAGTGGTAGTAAATTAAAAAGTTTTGTTGTTGGTGAACGAGTGTCTGAGTGAGTGACTGTGAACGAAAGACTGTTGTGAGTTGATGATGGAAAGAAAAGAGAGAAGAGAGTAGCGCTGAGACAGGCGCTTATATAGATGGTCACCGAACGAGACACAGTCAGCTGCTTGGCGGAATACAGAGTGATATAGCAACCTCGAAATTACTGTGGGTCTTGATTTCGGGCGCTTCCCAGTCAAAAAGTGAAGTGAAAAACGAAGCATGGCCAACCAGCCAGCCAGCTAGTCAGCTAGACCGAGCTCTCGCAATCTCCCACACCAGCGTCGCCACAATTGTTATTGCACCCAATCATCTCGACGGCCTCACCTTCCCGTCCATGCAGCACATACGTGCAGGCTAGGCTTCAGGTACAGCTGTACCTGCTTTTCGGCCGGCAGACGAAGCTAATTCTCCATGAACGCTCTCTGTTTTGTGTCATTTGCCATCGCAACGACTACACCGTTTCAGTGTTTGTTGTTGTTCTTCGATGAAACAAGCAGCGCGCGATATTTCGTCCCATGCACAGTTAACGTGAATTTCATCCGAGCTTGGTCAAGATGAATTGTGAATTACCTTATTGTATCTTGAATCCAATTTGGAATCAATATGGCTCTTACACGCTATCACTCTCAACCTTGTTGCTTCCGAACCCCTTCTCGGTTAATTCGGTTGGGTGGGACGAACTTCAAAACGCTAGCGCGAAAACACATCAGCTCAGCGCTTGCGCCCAATTTCCCCAGTCCAACCAACATCATACTAATAATTCTAGGCCATAACACCTTCTGGCTCATGCTCCATGACCCTGACGACCAAAACAGCTCGTTGAGTCGTTACCAGGTGTTATTGGTTTCCCGCGACTAGTTCGGCAACTTTCGCGTCCAAACACCTTCCCTGTAAGGTAAAATCTTCCGACAGCCTGAAACCTACACCTGGCTGATTTCAGGTACAAATTTGTATTGTTCATCGTCATACCCGTCTCGATTGCCTGAGCAACTCGCAAGAAAAGCTTGGCGATTACGTTGGGCCTCGTCCTGTCTTGTCTCATCTTCGAGTGTACTTGGGCGCAGGTAGCGATCGCTTGTGCTGGAGTGCTGATCACGTTTCAGGTGGTGGAGGATGTGCTCCTAACTCCCTCTCGAGCTCGCGTAAATCGCCTGTCATTTCTAGAGGAGGTAGCACTAGGAGTGAAGTTTGACATGCTTTCTCACTTCTCTCTTTTTGGTTGTAGGAGTTCTCACGTTTGTCTGCTGGCAGGGAGACGTACGAGAACTCTACACAATCGACGTGTATACAATCAACATTTTGAATGTTGACAAAAGCATGGCATATTTCCTTCTTGAACACGATAAGCAGGCAATAACAGAGCAGCATGTCTTCTCTAGGGGTTTAGTAAGCTTGTCTCTCTCTTCTCCCGAAATTTTCGTCTGTTTTATGATGCGTGGCTATAGACATAGTATGGGTCTACTCCGTAATCTTCCTTTTGATGATACATATATACTCTGTTGAGGTTTCCCTAACCATCCGTAAGTTGGCAGAGGGTCTATCACTACAACCTTATGAGGACAATCAGGATATTCCGGACTAGAAGACAGGTTGTTTGATCGAGTATACGACTCCGTTCTTTCACTACATCGTACCCTCTCGAAATTGCCAGCATCTCAACAAACGATATCTATCATGATTACGCTCAAGGTATTGATGCCATGAGCAGTGATCAAGATGGCAGTCAAACATTTCGATCCCAATCAGTGTTGGGAGAATGCTGTTCCACTTTCGACGTCAAGTATGGGGGCATCATGTGGAGCTAAAAGTGGGAAGATTTGGAGATTTCAAGTATGAAGCGAATAAACGACGACATGAAACCATTATTATTGCTCGTTTGCCAGAACCTCGCGTGTTTGCGGCCATTTGTTTGGAAGGTCGTGTCTTTCAGAGCTGTTAGTTGCGTAGTTGCACAAGTTTACCAAGACATGAGCTCATATATTGATAACCCAGCAATCCAAAACAAGGCCCAGCAGATTTACCAAAAGATAAACTCAGCAAGAGCCCTGCAGATCTGGCGAAGCGGGAGCAAACCTGCGTCAGAGACGTGCAGAAAGTTCCTCAGGACCAAGTTCCGTCAACCTTAACTTAGTAACATCATTACTTACTTGGCACTTTTCCTTGTGCCACGCGATGCCGCATGTAGATACCTATATGGGAAGGGGTGGGTTGGCTCTTCTTCCTTCTCTCTTCTTACCTCACACATACAGCGCATCCTTTGTCTCACTTGAACAAAATTCCAACTCAGCCAACTCAGCCAACTCAGCCAACTCACACAAAAGCCTCAACGGTCATTGCACCATTTTTCCAACTCTTGCCCCTCAATTGAACGTCCCAGAGCATCAGGGGTTACAAGATTCTCTCCATCATCCCATCCACAACTTCAGCATAGCCTTCATCCATTGAGCTGTGTCAGAGGAGAAAGGCTACTAAACGCAATCATCTGCTCGTCGAGCACGCGAGCAAGTTCGACCACTGCTACCAACATAGTTGCGTTTCCATCAACAAACGACAATTATCTCCAGCATTATGTCTATTCTTCCCACTCACACTGATACAGAGCGGGTCAGTGCATACATACACACTCTCATACTCTTCACCGCTAATCTTTGTCCTACAGTCCTCCGCTCTCACCAAATACCTTCGTCTCCATCAAGAACAAGAAGCTCTCCGCTCTCAGCTTGCCGTCGACCCCTTCACCATGCCACCACCTTTGCGAGCTTCCCCATCAGACCCTTCATCTTTCTCTCTCTCAACCTCCCCAAACTCCACCACATCACCCAGCTTCTCACCGACCGCCCGCTCTCCCACCCGCCCACGCCTCGTCAAACCAGCTGTCTCACCAGCCCTCTCCACCGCCGTCAGCATGACAGGCTCGCCAATCCTTTCACCAACCAACACCCAAGACGAACTCGAAGCACATCTCCTCGAGCTCACTCACGCTATGAAAGCCACTCTCACCGAAATGCTCAATTGCCCCACTGTCCGTCACGCATTCGAAAGTGACGAGGACGGTGATGCAGAGTTTAGGAGCTGGGTTCAAGCTAGACTGATGGAGAAGGAGATGGAACTCAAAGCTTTTAAGAAGACACAAGGCAGGAGGAGGACGAGCAGTATTAGTGATTGGGATTCTGCTGGTAGTAACTCGGCTAGTCCGAGTGCTAGTTTTGGGATTGAGAGTATGAGAGGGATGTATGGTGAGGAGAGAGCTTCGTATCGCTAATGAAGAGGCTGTTCTGTTGTGTGAGTATACACATAAGCAAGAGCTTGAAGAGGAGGACGAGGCGGACTGTATGGTGTGGCAGATTGCATGGTGTGGCTTGATGCTGATCACTGCCGACACGTTGATTAATGATTAGCATGATGTATGAATACGATAACGATTGGGACAAGGGCTTGGACAAGCATGGAGGATGCATGGAGGATGGGGGAATCGCACGCTGTACTATACTGGCTTCTGGAAAGGAACAAGGGCACAAGGGCGTGAAAAACACTATACTTTGGTGGTATCCTGTATGAAAAGCGAGCACTGTATCATATTCTCTTTCTACGTTCATCAATTGATAAGTCGAATCTCTAATGTGACACTGCTTGCTCTACTGACGTCAAAGCCCATATGATCTGATACAACATGGATGTGCTCGAACAGCTAGAGGACATCGGAATTTGAGCAGGTATATATCTTTGATTGACCTACCTTTCCGTTGACCCATTGACTGTGTCGTAGAATGTCTAGCAACAAACATACCTTGAACTTGATGGGATGGATGAATGCTGTCACACAGACCTACGTGTGCTGAAGATGAACCGAGGAAATTACACGTATGAAAAAGCATCGTGCTTCGAGATTGTTGTACCGTACTCTTCTTAAGAGCCCACTCGTTATTAATTGCATGCAGACGGAAAGAAGTGACCAGGAGTCTTGTCCCATGCTACAACCTCCTACTGACCTCTCTCTTCTTACTCACTCACTCCTACACACTTACGACAAAACACATCCTCGCATCCGACTCAATCAACCTTCAACCTCCCATATATAACATGCACAAACCCCCAACTCCCCACCACACCCACACTCCCCATCAACACCCCCACCGCCCCACTAACCAACCCCGAATATCCCAAATACAAGACGACAGACGTAACGCCCCCAAAGCTCAACCGTCCCATCCAAAACACAATCGCATTCGCAAAAACATAAACAGCGCATGCCGCCCCCGTCGCCCACGCCCGCCACTGCCAGCGATAGTCCTCAGCGCACAGCATGAAATAGACGTTCAGCACGGTGACAGAGGCGGTGGTCACGAGCATAAGCCCGTACGATAGGAAGAGGAAGCCGAACATGTAGTAGATGTGTGTGGACCAGAGCGAACTTAGGATGAAGTAGAGTTCGATTGCTATTGCGGCGAAGGGGAGGATGCCGCTTAGGAGGATCGCTGGGAGGGGGCGGTTGAGCGTGGAAAGCCAGGTGTTTGTTGTGGAGAGGGTGGCTGGGTCGGGGATTTGGCGCGGGATTTGGTTTGTCTTTACCGGTGGTGTGTAGGGCGGGGCGTATTTCAAGGCGAGGTAGGAGCCGCCGATGCTGAGGGGGAGGGAGATGACGAAGTAAATGAAGATGAGCACGAGCATTGTTGTGAAGGGGACGGCGCCACTAGAGGCGTTGAACCAGAGGAAGAGGTTGAGGAGGAAGAAGGTGCTGAAGATTGTGAGGGGGAGGGCGAGGGGCGTGATGGCGATGTTGTATTTGAGGTATTTGGCGTCGGTGCCGTGGAAGAGTTTAGTGTAGATGTACGTCGATGTGAAGCCTGACACGGAGCTGAAGGCGATGTAAAGCAGGATTGTGACGGAACCCAAGGCGCCGCGATTCGATGGCGAGAGGAAGCCCAATCCGGCTAGAGCGATGGTGAAACCGCACATGAGGAAGAGTTGGGCGCCGTTGCCCGTGAGGATGCTCAGAGCGAGGGGGTAGGGTGGTGGCCGGAAGACGTCGCCATGAATTAGCTTCCAACCGCTATCGTCTTGGACGTCGTCGTCTGGGAGAGCATGGTCGCCTGATAGGTCGCTAAGTGCGAATTGGTCTAATTTGTTGTAGCGGGTGATGTCTTTGTGCAGACTTCGTGCTAGGATTACAAAGACCATGCTGCAGAGGAGTACGACGATGCCGGCGGACGCTATGATTGAGAGCCAGTGGATTGAGGCGTCGTAGACATGCAGATATTTGTCCCAACGCGTGGCGAAATGGACGTTGGGGTTGTTTACCCATGCGACGGAGTAGGTGAAGATGACATCTGTAGGGCCTTCTTCATCCAGAATCAAATCTGCAGCAGGAGAGCACTGTCCACTGCCTGCTCCAAAGTCATCTGCATCCTTGTTGCTGCTTGGCTCGACTCGGACGCCAACGACTCTGTATTGGTCGGCGCCGACAACGTGATAGTCGACGATGATGTTGTAGTGATTGTAGAAGACTACCTTCTCTTTATCGCCATCGATTATACCCATACCCAGACTGAAGCCTGGTCTAAGCCATTGGTCGTTCTCGTCACTTCCCCAGTAATGTCCTGTTGCTGATCCAGCTGGAAGACCGTCAATAAGCCAGTTATGATCGTAGCCTTTCCAGATCAATCTATATCGAACGCGAACACGTCAGCATATGATTCTCTCCACCCAATGACATGCCCATGCTACTAACTCATTTACAAACTTTGCATCAGCAGCCTCAAACCTCCTCTTCCCACACCCTGGTATCGTCTTGCACGGTTCGTCCTGCGCCATGTGTAGCTCAAACGGAGACGTTTGTATACGGTCGCCAAAGAGAATGCTTCCCAATGACTCCGAGATCTGCTCTGGGCCACCATCTGGCTGGCAGAAGTGGAAGCTTGAGTCGTAGTAGTCGTAGGAGTATACTGAATGTACTTCTCCATCTATCTGACTTTGTGATGGTGTGAGGGCGTTGACGTGGAGTGGGACGCGGTCTCCACGTTTGTAGGTGGTGGGAGCTACGCCTGGGAGGTACCATGCGGTGGTATGGGAGGCGAGGAGGAGGAGGTGGAGGAGGGGGGTGGGCAGGGAGGGTGCTGAATAGTGGTGGTGTGGGCGCATTTTATCAGGGAAAGGAGGATGTTGACGGTCCTGCTAGAGTCGGCATTGGTCGAGAGGCTACTGCAGAGGGAGCTTGCAGGAGAAAGACTTGTTGGTATTGCAGCATCACGGCGCACGTCGTAGGTTTCAGATGTCTTGGCATTCGCGTATGTCACGCTTAAAGTAGCTAATTGTCACATCACGAGAGTAGCTGCAGTAAGGTCTTGATTCTTGTAGTATCTGAAACTATGCACCATTACCTTCCCGGTCACTCCTCATCAGGATTATATAGATCGAATCCCAGATCCATCGTCTCTTGTTTCATCCGTGCTGGAGCATGCTGAGCCCGCCTAACCTGACCAACCTCTCTCGCTCTAATCTCTGCCTCCTCGCGCTGCACCTGTTCCTCTCCCTTCGCTGCTTCCTCCGCCTCCTCACCACCCTCTGCCTTCTTCCTCTCAGCCTCAACCTCAGCGGCAATATCCATACCCTCGGGCTCCTTTCCTTCTTCCAGTGCAGCCTGTATTCTTCCCAAAGCTCCCCGCCGGATCATATCTTCCGCAGGCCATGGTGTAAACGTTATGCCCGATTTGGAAGGCTCAAGCCAAGCCCTCATTGCCGGGGTAAGTATTGCTGCTGCTCGTCCTTCTTTTGGTGCGCCGGTCTCGAGATGTGATCTTGGCAGCGCTTGTTGCGCATCCACCATCTGTGCATCTCCTTGCGTTGCCGATAAAGGACCTGGTGTAGATGGCTGCTCGAGCTTGATCGTAACGGTGGCCGTATCATTGACAGTCGCAGGCTCTGTCGTCACCTTGTCTTCAATTGGCGGCGGCATTGCCTGGCCACACGTTGACGGCACAGTGAAAGGTGCAATACGTTGTGCATAGCTGAGTAGTTCCTTGTAATCTATCGGACGCGTTGCTTTCGTGCTGGTGTTTGCGGGCTTGGCTGCTATAAGCTCTTTGCGAATATCGGCTAGGCTCTGGAGCGTAGATTTGACTTGGTTGTCGAGGATGTCGGAATGAGCGCGGAGGTATAGAATGGTTTGGTAATTTGCTTGATGCGTTGCGACTAGGGATGGGATTTAGTAATGAGCTTGTATCGTGCTAGATTGTCGAGATTTGATACGTTGATCTAATCCATGACTGAGATCGTCATCTGCCGCGACAAGGGCGACTGCAGCTGCAGGCGACGGGTTGTAGGCGCTAATGGAGTCGATCAGGGTGTTTAATGCAGTCTCCACGCGATCAAATTGGGCTTGCAGTGTGGTGTTCATTGCGAGACATCCATGATGAAAGAACGTTTGGATGTGAGTTTCAGGGTGTGAACGCTCTCCGAACATTTCCATCGCCGCCTTCCCTGTCGAGCTAGCGCAGCACTCAGCGGATTGCGCTCCGGCTCAGGCTTGGCATGGACCGTACTTCGTAATCTGAGCGCAGTGCTAGCCACCTAGAAGTTAATACTTAATACTTAGGCTATGGTTCAGGGTGGTGATTACAAGTGATCCATAAGAAGAAAGAACCTGTTCTCCCTCGCTCCTTCCTCTTTCCCTTCACTTTTTCAAAATCACTTCCAGCAAACTTAAACTTTCGACCAACAACAACAACAACAACAACAACCAACACTAACAACAATCGCTGCTTCAATATCAATCCAAATGGCTTTAAGAACACCATACCCTCCACAACCTGAACAACATTACATGATGCACGGCATGGCTCCCGCCCCTGATTTGAGCATGAAAGGTGGAGCAGCAGAAGGGAGATTCTACACTCTAGAGATCGCTCAACAACCAGATCGCGCACGCATGTGTGGGTTTGGTGATAAAGATCGCAGGCCGATCACGCCTCCTCCTTGCATTCGTCTCAAGATTGTGGATCAAAGTGCCGGCCAGGAGATTGATTACACCCAGATCGACTCGCATCACTACATCCTTCAGGTCGACCTATGGAATGCTGAGGGCACTGCCGCAGTCAATTGCGTGCAGCACTCCAACACGTCTCCCTCCGTTTCAATCTCAATGGCTACAACGACATCATACCCTCCACAACCAGAGCAGCACTACATGATGCACGGTATGGGCCATAACCAATACATGCATCCTGGTGCACCAGGTTATGGCCAGTATCCACAAGGGTAAGCTATTTACCGTGTATGCA
>Ga0160427_10000198_pt1 | contig 40857 bp, 27 predicted proteins | sample SolpanmetagenomL_FD_108194 | JGI IMG/M metagenome (GOLD analysis project Ga0160427, IMG submission 108194) | Solar panel surface microbial communities from Lawrence Berkeley National Laboratory, California, USA - L | ecosystem: Engineered > Built environment > Solar panel > Unclassified ...
GCCCTAGGGCTAGTAAGTATTAGAGCGTGTTTGGGAATTTAAAAGAACGTCCTGCTTCGACAAGCTCAGCAGGACGTTCCAGAAGCTTTTTTGGTGAAATCCAAACACGCTCTTAGTCGTAGCGTGAGTCGCGCAGCACTACTGGCTTGCTTTTCTTGCGCAGGCGCATATTGAGCAGCTCTACCACCAGGGCAAATGCCATGGCAAAGTAGAGATAGCCTTTCTCTACTTCCTTGTGGGCCGCCTCCATCACCAGCATAAACCCAATCATGATGAGGAACGACAAGGCCAGCATCTTGATGGTAGGGTTGCGGTTCACAAAGTCGGCCACCGTGCCGCTGAAGGCAATCATGATGACCATGGCGCAGATAACGGCCGCAATCATTACCAGCACGTTATCTACCAGGCCTACGGCCGTGAGGATAGAGTCGAAGCTAAAGACAATGTCGATGACGATAATCTGGGCGATGATGGCCGGCAAGCTGGCGTGGCCCTTTTGCGCGTGGTCCTCTTCGTCTTCACCCTGTAGCTTGCTGTGAATTTCGGTGGTGCTCTTGTAAATCAAGAAGAGCCCGCCTGCCATCAGGATAAGGTCGCGCCCGCTCACCCCGAAGTTCTCGATAACGCCCGCAATATTGATGGTGAACAGCGGGTCGCGCAGGCTCACCAGCCACGAGATGCTCGTGAGCAGCGCCACCCGAAACAGCAGCGCCAGCAGCAAGCCAATTGTGCGCCCCCGCCCCTGCTCGGCCGGGGCCAGCCGGTTCACGGTGATAGAAATGAAAATGATGTTATCAATACCGAGCACAATCTCCATCACCGTGAGCGTGAGTAAACTAACCCACGTTTGAATGTGACTAAAAGCGGCGAAATGCTCGGCCGAAAAGGCGTCTAATGGTGACAAATTTTTAAAACGTGAGAATGTGGGAAATGAAGAAATATGAAAACGTGAGCGAAGCGTGAAAATCGGAAACTTCGCAAGTAAAGCATTAAGCGTTACTCTTCACATTTTCTACATGCTCAACCCTTCACAGCAAGCAGGCTTAGCTTTTCATGTTTATGAACTGCAGCGGCTGGCCTATATCACTGCGGCGTAGCAAGGCAATAACGGCTTGCAAATCGTCGATTTTCTTGCTCGTGACGCGCACTTGGTCGTCCTGCATCTGGGCCTCCACTTTGATTTTACTGTCCTTAATGGCTTTGATGATTTTGCGGCCCGCGTCCTTGTCTACGCCCGAGCGCACCTTAATCGTTTTCTTCACCAGCGCGCCGCTCGGTACCTCCTCGGCCGTAAAGTCTAGCGCGGTACCGTCGATGCCCTGCTTCACAATGCGGGCCAGCAGAATATCCTCCAGTGCCTTAACGCGCATCGAGTTCTCAGAGCTTAGCAAAATGGTATTCGCCTTTTTATCTAGTTCCATACCGCCTTTGGTATCGCGCAGGTCGTAGCGGGTGGCGAGTTCCTTACGTGCCGTATTTACGGCATTTTCAAGGGTTTGGGGGTCGACTTTACTTACAATATCAAACGAGGCCATGGGCGAAGCGCAAAAGGAACGTACGAGGTGCCAGCAGCCAGCAGCGGCCGCCACTAAGCAAAGGTAGGGCGCGGGGCCATGCCTGCTTCTACTGCATCTTCGCGGCCCACCTTGCTCCCACCCCATGCCATTCCCCGACCTGGCTACGGCCATTGCTCACTACAACCGCATCAACCAGTACGGGCAAGCCAACGGCATGACCCTGACGGTGCCCGCTGCCGGCCACGCCGAATACCGGATGGTGGTGCAGCCCGAGCACCTGTCGTCGCCGGGCACGGCGCACGGGGGCGTGCTGGCCGGGCTCATGGATGCCGCCCTAGGGGCCGCCGCGCTAGCCCTGGCTTTCACCACGGGCGAGTTGGTATCTACCGTCGAGTTCAAGATAAACTATTACCGCCCCGTGCTGCTGGGCGACCACCTGCACGCTGTGGCGCAGGTCGAGCACGCCGGCACCTCGCTAGTCGTGAGCAGCGCCACCATTTACCGCCGCCCCGCCGATGCGCCCACTGCCGAGGCCATGGCCGTTGCCAGGGGCCTAGGCACCTTCAATCGCTACCCAGCCAGCAAGCGGGCCGAAGTGCTGCACAAGCACGAGTAGGCCCAACGCCAGAAGGGGCGCCGCCCAGCTCAGTAGCTGAACGGCGCCCCTTCTGGCGTCTAATTAAACCAAGATTAAAGCACGGCGCCCATCGAGTGGCTGCTCACGTCGGTTGCCTCGTAGTCGTCGTCGCTGCCATCCTCGCTCATGGCGGGTGCGGGCACTTTGCGCACGTTGCGGGCGCAGTCTTCGTCGCGGTGGTTGCGGCCCACCGTAAACTCTACCCAATCGCCCTCGCGCAGGTCGTTGAAGTCACCCTCGGCCAGGTCAGCGTAGCTGAAAAACAGATTGTTGGGCGGCATCACGACGAAGCCAAAGCCGTTTTTCAGGTTCTTGATGGTGCTGATGCCAATGGTGCCTACCGGGCCAGCGGCCGTGGGACCAGTGGGACGAACAGCGCGGGGCGCGGCAGCAGCGGCCGGCTGAGGAGCGGCCGGGGGCGCAAACGTGTTGCTAGCACCGGGCACGGGCGCAAAGGCCGCGGGCTCGCTCTGGTTCACGAACATATTTTCCACCACCTCATCCTGCTCCTGCAAGCCACGGTCGATAACGGCGTGCATGGCTACGGGGTAGGTAGCCTGCTCCAGCAGGTGCTGCGAGGCGCGCGTCACGCGGGTTTCGCCCTTGAAGTCTTCGTACTTGAAGTCCCAGTTGAGCAGCATCACGCGGGTGCCCACGGTGTTGAGCTTGCGAATAAGCGGCACGTAGTCCGAGTCGCCCGCGATAAGTACTACTACATCGAGCGTCTTGTGCAGCGCCATTTCCAGCGCCTCCAGGCTCAGCCACACGTCGATGCCTTTCTCTTGCAAGCGGCCGTCGCGCGTTTTGAGAGGCATGTAGTGCGTACATACCCCTAGGTTCATCAGAATATCGTCGAGCAGGCGGTCGTGGAAAAGCCGGTCTTTATCGCGGGCCTCGGTGGCCGACAGGCGGCCCCGGAAGAAATGCGAGGTCGTAATCTGGGCTAGGCGTACATCTACATCCTCCTCCTCGGCCACTTGGTGGCGGATAAACTCATGCAGGCCTTCGAGGCTGATGCGGGCTTTACGTTCGTGCTGGAAATAATAATAGTCGCTTATTTTCAGAAAATAGTTGCCGTCGTAAAATACGCCGACCCGAATAAGGGGGCTATTCATCTGGTTCATAAACAATGCCTTAAATTTAGAAGTGTAGGGAGGTAGACGGGTAAAAAATCAGCGACGAGCGTGGTATAGCGGTAGAGGCCAGCCCGCGCGCTGGCAGGGGGCGATAAACAGACCCAGCAAAAAAAGTGAAACCGGGCAGCAGACCGGGCGTTGGATATAGAAACTAATACGTCACGCTAGATACTTACTTTCCGCTTACACACTCTGCTCCGCCGCGAAGCTAAGACGCAGCCGCCACATTCGCAACTCATTCCGCCTCAAAAGCCTAGGCTTGCTCGGCCCAGTACTAGTCCGAGCACAAGCAGCCCATAACCCAGGCAAATTCCGGCCTCGATTACGTTGCCCGTTTTAGAGCCAGTACTAAGTAGCGGAATCTTAAAGCAGTAGTCGGTGAGTGGCAGCAGCCAGCGCACGCCCGACTTGGTAAGTGTGTCGGCCAGGATATGGGACACGTAGCCGGCGCCGGCGTAGTGCGCCACGCCGTGCCAGCCCAGGTCGCGGTTGGCCAGGTAGCCGATATACGTCCACAGCGCAGCGGCCCAGATAGTGTGCGTCCAGCTGCGGTGCGAGGTGAAAGGTGCCAGCGACACAAAGGTGCCTAATAAGCTGAGCCACAGCGCTTGTGCGTACAGCCCGGCTAGCACTGTGCCTAGGCCTGTAAAGAGCAGCGCCAGCTTGCGGGCCGAGCCGCCCTGCAGGCCCACGCCTACCAGTCCAAACGCCAGCGCCGCCACGTAGCTCAGGCGCTGGTCGGGGCCGGGCCGTAGCAGGAAGTAGGCATAGGCGGCCAGCCCTAGGCCCGCCGCCGCAAACGCCCAGCGCACGTAGCCCTGCGTGAAGCCCAGCCGCTGGCTAAGCCGGCTCTCGGGGTGGTCGAGGTCGGGAGCTAGGGCTGAAAAGCCGGCCAGCGCAATGCCGGGCAGCGAAAAAGGGATGCCGGGCACTAGGCCCGCAACGGCCACGCCCGTGATGAGGCCAATGGCCAAATGAGCCGAACCGCGCAACTACTGAGGCTTTTCTAAGTGGTTGAGCCGGCTATTGTGGCTTTTCGGCTGGTCGTCGTGAGTTGGCAACCGATTTGGAAAAAGCTCCAACGACCTGAGAACTGCCGCACTGCTACGATTAAGCATCGGCTGCCTGGCTTCGCGCAAGCTGCGTACTTCGGTTCGTACTTCGGGCATTTCAATAATTAGCTCGGCTACTACCTGAGGTAGGTCACGCGGATTCATAGGATAACTGCTGCTAACGCTTATTGCCTCTAAGTTACGGTAAAAGCCCGGCTGCAGCTGGCAAGAAACCTTCGCTACGCCGATGCTGTATGGAAGTAGCGCCTGGCCCGACCGGAATTAACTCCCGGCCGGGCTGGGTGCTTTTCGATAAATGTGAAAATTTAAAAATGTGGAAATGTGGAAAATGTGTGGGAGCATGTGAAAGCTGATAAAGCCATTTTCACATCTCCGCATCAGCCACATTCTGCATATTAACATAGTCCGTGCAAGTAGCTGATTTTCTTCGCTTATATCGCCTTGAGCCCGAAGTGCAGACCCTAGGGGCCCGCTTGCTAGCGGCTGCTAAGCCTGCCGACCACGACCACCCGGCCGACGAGGCTAGCCGCGGCGGCGAACTGCGCGTGCAACTGCGCGGCCTAGTAGGCAGCCAGGATGCCGTGGTGGCCGCCGCCGCGCTGCACACCCAGCACCCTAATGTGTTCGTGCTACACGACCGCGACGAGGCTACCCTCTTCATGGCCGACCTGCGGCACCTGCTGCCCGAGGGGCCCGAGGCGCTGCTGTTCCCGAGCTCTTATAAGCGGCCTTACGAGTTCGACGAAACCGAGAACGCCAACGTGCTGATGCGCGCCGAGGTGCTGAACCAGGTGAATGCCAGCCGCCGGCCCGAGGTAGCCACCCTAGGGGCCGCGCCCCTCATCGTGACCTATCCGGAGGCTCTGAGCGAGAAGGTAATAAACCGCCAGAGCCTGGTGCAAAACACGTTCTCGGCCAAGGTGGGCGACAAGCTCGACGTCAACTTCCTGGGTGAGCTGCTGGGGCAGTACGACTTCGAGAAATCGGACTTTGTGTACGAAGCCGGGCAGTATGCGGTGCGCGGCGGTATCGTGGACGTGTTTAGCTACGCCAACGAGCTGCCGTACCGGCTGGAGCTTTTTGGCGACGAGATTGAGAGCATCCGCACATTCAACCCCGAGACCCAGCTGTCGGTGGAGCCTAGAACGTCGGTGAGTATCATTCCGAACGTGCAGACGAAGCTGCTGCAAGAGCGGCGCGAGTCGTTTCTGGAGTTTTTGCCGCGCACTAGCTGCCTCTGGATAAAGGACGTGCGCCAGGTGGTGGACGTGCTCAATAACCTCTTTGAGAAGGCCGAAACCAACTTCCAGAAGGTGGTGGAGGACGCGGCCGGCATGCAGATAGTATCGAAGCCAACCGATTTGTTCGAGGCTGGCAAGAGCTTGCGCAAGTGCCTGGACGAATTTGCGGTGGTGGAGTTTGGCAAGCGCTACAGCTTCAAGAATGCGCAGGAGTTTCAGTTTACGGCCAAGCCGCAGCCGAGCTTTAACAAGGACTTCGAGCGGTTACTAAAGAACATTCGGGACAATAAGACTCGCGACTTCACCACGGTTATCGCCGCCGACTCGGTGCGGCAGGCCGACCGGCTGCGCACGATTTTCGACGAGCTAGACCCCAACGTGCAGTTTCAACATCTGCTTGTAGCGTTGCGCGAGGGCTTTGTGGACGAGCAAACTGGGCTGGCCGTGTATACCGACCACCAGCTGTTTGAACGCTACTACCGCGCTCAGGAAACGCGAAAGTTCTCGAAGAAGAAGGCGCTGACCCTGCGCGAACTGAAGACGCTGCAGCCCGGCGACTACGTGACGCACCAAGACTACGGCATTGCGCGCTTCGCCGGCCTCACGCAGATAGATATTAACGGGCAGGTGCAGGAGGCCATTCGGCTGGTGTACCGCGACGACGACGTGCTGACGGTTAGCATCCACGCGCTGCACAAGATTGCCAAGTACAGCGGCGCCGAGGGCACGCCCCCCACCATGAGCAAGCTGGGCTCGCCGGAGTGGGAGAACAAGAAGAAGTCGATTAAGAAAAAGGTCAAGGATATCGCGGCCGAGCTTATCCGGCTGTATGCCAAGCGGAAGCAGGCGCCCGGCTTTGCTTTCCCGAAAGACGACTTTATGCAGGCTGAGCTGGAGTCGAGCTTCATCTACGAGGATACGCCCGACCAGGCCAAGGCCACCGAGGACGTGAAGCAAGACATGATGCAGCCCCACCCCATGGACCGACTGGTGTGCGGCGACGTGGGCTTTGGCAAGACGGAAATTGCCATCCGGGCGGCCTTCAAAGCGGCGGTGGGCGGCAAGCAGGTGGCGGTGCTGGTGCCCACTACCATTCTGGCCATGCAGCACTACAAAACCTTCCGCGACCGGCTGGCTAACCTGCCCGTAACGGTGGAGTTCATCAACCGCTTCAAAACGGCCAAGCAGGTGAAAGAAACCACCGAGCGCGTGGCTACTGGCAAAACCGACATCCTCATTGGCACGCACGCGCTCACCAACAAGAACGTGAAGTTCAAGGACCTAGGGCTGCTTATTATTGACGAAGAGCAGAAGTTCGGGGTGAAAACCAAGGACAAGCTCAAGGAGCTGAAGGTGAACGTGGACACACTGACGCTCTCGGCTACGCCGATACCGCGCACGCTACACTTCTCGCTGATGGGGGCTAGGGACCTGAGCGTGATTGCCACGCCGCCACCCAACCGCCAGCCGGTGCAAACCGAGCTGCACGTGTTTGACGAAACGCTGGTACGCGACGCTATTGCGCGCGAGCTAAAGCGTGGCGGCCAGGCCTTCTTCGTGCACAACCGCATCAGCGACATCGTGGAGATGGCGGCTATGATAGTGCGCCTCGTGCCCAACGCCCGCGTGACCGTGGCCCACGGCCAGATGGAAGGCCCCGAGCTGGAAAAGCGCATGATGAAGTTCGTGGAAGGCGAGTTCGACGTGCTGGTTTCGACCAACATCATCGAGAGCGGCCTCGATATCCCGAACGCCAACACCATCATTATTAACCGCGCCCACACCTCGGGCCTCTCCGACTTGCACCAGATGCGTGGCCGCGTGGGCCGCTCGAACCGCAAGGCCTACTGCTACCTGCTAACCCCGCCAGTGGCTGGCCTGCCCTCCGACGCTCGCAAGCGCCTGAGCACCCTAGAGGAGTTTTCGGACCTGGGAGCGGGCTTCAACGTGGCCATGCACGACCTCGACATCCGGGGGGCGGGCAATCTACTGGGCGGTGAGCAATCGGGCTTCATCAACGACCTGGGCTACGAGGCCTACCACCAGGTGCTCGATGAGGCCGTGCAGGAGCTGAAGGAAACCGAATTCAAGGAGCTGTTCTTGGGTGAGGGCCTAGGGGCTACCAGCCAGCAGCGGCTGCAGCAGGCGGCCGGTGCCATTGCCAATCTGGAGTGCCAGATTGAAACCGACCTTTCGGTGCTTATTCCCGATACCTACGTCAGCAACGTGTCGGAGCGCTTGCAGCTGTATGCCAAGCTCGACCGTGCCCAGAAGCCGGAGGAGCTGCAGAAGCTGGTGAATAGCATGACTGACCGCTTCGGCCCCCTGCCCGAGCCCGTGCAGCAACTGGTGGACATTGTGAAGCTGCGCTGGCAGGCCAGCCACCTGGGCTTTGAGAAGCTGACGCTGAAGCGTGATACGCTGCGCGCCTACCTACCCGCCGGGCCGGGCCGCGAGGCGTACTTCCAGGGCGAGCAGTTTGGGCGCATCCTCAACTTCGTGCAGACCCACCCGCGCACGGCCCGCATGAAGGAGCAGAAGGACAAGCTGCAAATCAGCATCGACGGCATTCGGAATGTCGAAATGGCCCGGCAGCTGCTAGCCGAATTGGGCCCCCAGGAGGCCGTGCTGGCCTAGGGCCAAGCGACACCCAGGACCTAAACCAATTAGAACAAGGCAGCCGCAAGGCTGCCTTGTCTTTTTAGTGGCACTTGCGAACTAGATATTTCCAAGCTTTTATAAAAATTTTTCGTGGGTACTGTAAGAAGCCCAAATAGGGCTTAAGTAAGTTGAAATTAAATGAAAGATGGTCAATTAGTTACTTTAATTGTACTCGGGCTTATAAGTTGCCTGCGTTCGGACAAGCTCGGCAATTGGAGATTTACCAAAGCTACTTGCCTGCTGAAACCATATAGGTAACTTTGGCACAGTGATTTAGCTTATGTGTAAAGCTCAGCATAACTATAGTAAAGCCACCCCCTTCTTTCCCTTCTCCGTGCTATGAAAAAAATCTACCTTCCCGTTCTCGCGCTAGCCTGCTGGGTTGGCGGCCCTAAGGCCCAGGTGGCGGCTCAGTCACTGGCCAGCAGCTACTGGTTTGAAGTGAGCAATGGGGCGCTGCAGTTGAAATCGGCCAAAGACAGCAAGCCGCTGAACAAAGCGGTGTCGCTGCCCAACGGCACGTTTCTGGACTACCACACCACCGAAGCGGTACTGGCTAATGGCCATCACGTAGTGCTGCGCGAGGGCGATATGGTGAGCCTCAACGGCGACATCACCTACGCTAAAAAGCCCGTTGCCGAAGCGGTGGCTATGACGCCGGCACCAACTGTTACCCCTGCGCCCGTTGCTACGCCTGCCCCGGTGCCTGTACCAGCACCAGCGCCGGTAGCTACAGCCCCAGCCTCTGCGCCGGCTTTTACCTACACGGCGCCTGCCCCGGTGGGCGGCCGCCTCAAGGGGGTGGTGGAGCTAGGTGCCAGCGGCTTCAATTCCTTCATCGTGCGCATCGACCAGAAGCGCAACTGGAAGCTGGAAAAGGCTGAATTTGGCGCCAGCCTGGTGATGGAGAACATGACCAACGAGGTGGAGGTGCGCCAGGTGCTGAAGGCCTACATCGGCAAGATGCTGGACTTCGGCGTGGGCGGCCCAGACATTCACTTCGTCGTCAGCTCCGGGGCCCTGAAGGCCAGTATTATGCCGCGCATCATCGGTGCCTTGCGGCAGCTGGGCTACGTGGTAAACACCGTGACGCCCGAACGCGAAGGGGCGCTGGCGCTGCGGGCGGCCCTACCGGCCACCTATATGGGCAAGGCCTTCGTGCTAGATATGGGCTCGGCCAATACCAAGATTAGCTGGCTGGCGGCCGGGCAGCCGGAAGTGCGCGAAGCCAACGGCGCCAAATACTACGAGAAGGGTATCTCGGATGAAGCCGCTGCGGCCGACATCAAGGCTAAGGCGCAGTTGGTGCCCGCGGCCCTGCGCCAGACCTGCTTCATTGTGGGGGGCGCGCCCTACGAGATGGCCAAGCAAGTGCGCCAAGGCACCGAGCGCTTCGTGGTGCTGCGTGCCCCTAGGGCCTACCAGTTCGAGACGGCTAAGGGCAAGGCCGGCCAAGGTCTTTACCAGGCCGTAGCCGACGCTACTGGCTGCCAGCAGTTTGTGTTCGACTTCGAAAGCAACTTCACCATCGGCTACCTGCTGTCGCTACCCATGCCCAGCGAGGCCACGGCGTCGATTAAGTAACTACTGATTACCCGCTCTTCCGCTGCTATGATACACAAACGCACCTGGCTGGGGTGGTGCTGGACCGCCCTGCTCCTGAGCTTGCTGGGCAGCCCCGCCGCCGCCAACCCCCGCACACCCACCGCCTTAGCTGGCGTATGGCAAGGACCTCTCCAACTGCCCGGTGGGCAGCTGGATGTGGTATTCCGGCTCGTGCAGCTCAGCAGCGGCGAGTACTTTGCTACCCTCGACGTGCCCCAGCAGAAGGTTTTGCACCTGGCGGTGGCCGTAGTGGCCCAGGCCGATTCGGTGCAGCTAAACTCGCAGGAGGCCAACAGCCATTACCAGGCCCGCCTGAGCGCCGATGGTAGTCGGCTGACGGGCCTGTGGCGCCAGCCGGGCTTCACTACGCCGCTAGTGCTCACGCACCAGGCCGCGGTTACGCCGCCGGCATCCCGCCTCACGCCGCCCTACCGCGAGGAGGAAGTAAGCTTTCAGAACCCCGCCGCCAAGCTGCAGCTGGCGGGTACGCTCACGGTGCCAGCCGGGGTGGGGCCTTTTCCGGCGGTGGTGCTGCTCGGCGATGGGGGCCCCGAGCAGCAAGCCGCCCCGGCCGGTAGCTTCGCGCCCCTCGACGTGCTGGCCGACTACCTGACTCGCCGCGGCCTGGTAGTGCTGCGCTGCGACGAGCGCGGCACCGGGCACTCGACTGGCAACGCGCTGGCCACGGCCCACGAGCGGGTGGCCGACGTGCGCACGGCCCTCAACTACCTGCGCACCCGGCCCGAAGTGAACCTCGACCAACTGGGGCTGATTGGGCACGGCGAGGGCGGCAACATGGCCTTGCTGGCGGCTTCGCTACCCATTCCACCAGCCTTTGTTGTGTGCCTGTCGGCCAATGGCCTGCCCGGGGCCGAGGCCCTGCTGCGGCAGCAAGAAGCCATGCTGGTGAGCCTAGGGGTGGCACCGGCGCAGGTGGCCGCCAGCGTGCAGCGCCAGCAGGCCATGCAGGAAGTGGTGCGCAACGTGCTCGACAACGAGCAGGCCCAGGCCATCCTGGTCAATATGCTGCGGCAAAGCAACGAAACCATCGACGAGGGCACGGCCCAGCTGCGCGCCGCCGAGATGGTATCGCCCTACTACCGCGCCTACCTGGCGTTCCACCCCCTCGAGTGCTTGCCCAAGGTGAACTGCCCGGTACTGCTGCTCAACGGCACGGCCGACGCCAGCACCGCCGCCGACGTGCACCTACCGGCATTAGCGAAGGGCTTGAAATACAATAAGTACGTGACCGCCCGCAAGCTGCAGGGTGTCAACCACCTGTTTCAGCCCGAGCGGTCCCAGTGGCCCCTGCTCAACGGCCGGCCCCGGCCCGTCTTCTCCGATGAAGCGCTGGAGGTACTGCGCAGCTGGATAGTAGCCCGCACGGGCCCGCCTGCTACGCCCAACAAGTAAGCGCGCTCCATTTCGGGCAAGCGAAAGCCCCAGCTACCATCGCACGAATAGCGATAGTAGCCGGGGCTTCTGGCAGTAGAGGTGCCCTAGGGCTACTTCGGTGCTACGTAGAGCTGGGTGCTGCCGCGGCCGGGCGTGCCCCCTAGGCTGACGCCCTCGACGGTAGCCTGGAAGTTGCCGCTGCCGTCGGCCGTGAAGAAAAATACGTCGGTTTGGCCGCTAGCATCGGTGGCTAGCTCGGGGTTCCAGTAGATGGTGAGGCGGCGCGGGTCGGAGGTAGGCGCGTTCATGACCATGGCGCCGTAGCGGGGGGCGTAGAACTCGCGGGCCTGGTAGAAGCCGGGCACCTTCACCGTGATGATGCCCGGGGTGGGCGTGCTGTTGGTTTCGTGGTAGTTCTTGTCGCCCCGCTTGGTATACACTGCAATAACACCCCCATTGGCCCCGGCTCCGAAGATGGCCGTTTCTGGGCCTTTAAACACTTCTACTGCTTCTACGTCAGAGCTTTGAATGGTATTGATAGTGCTGGCATCAACCCGCATACCATCCAGAATGAACAGCGAAGTGGGCTGGTTGCGGATGGAAATGGTCTGGTTGGGGGGCGTACCCGAAATGGTGAGGCCGGCCACCTGCCCCTGCAACAGCGAAAACAGCGGAATGCCTGATTTGGCAGCCGGCATATTGGCGATGTCCACCACGGTATTAGCCACCACGCCTGGGTATAAACGCCGCGTATCGTTGGCTGGCACAATCAGCTTCTTGGCCGTCACGGCCACGTTACTGAGCTGAATGGTGCGCGAGGCTCCGCCGTCGGGCGAGTTCTGGCGCTCTTGCACCTGCTGCTGGCGGCTGCGGCGCACGTAGTCGGCCACGCCTGGTGTAGCAGTAAGTGAAGGCAATGCCGGTAGCGGCGCGCCCGTCGTGCTGGGCCCTAGGTCGGGCCGGATAGTAACGTTGGTGCCGCCCGTGGTGCGCCGTGCCTGCAGGGTCACCACCGAGGTGTCGTTAGATGGGAAGCCGGTGAAGCGAAAACGCCCATCGGAACCGGTGGTGCCCGAGGTGAAGTTGCGCGTCGGCTTGGTTTGGATGAACGTAAGCGGGCTGTTGGGCAGCGGCCGCGAGCCCATGCCCGTAACGGTACCCGACAGCGTAATGCCCTGCTCGGTGGCAAACGGCAGCGCGGGCGGGGTAGTGCCTAGCACCTCCTTCCACACAAAGCGACGCCAGCCCTGCGTCAGCAGCAAGTTGTCGAGGGCGGCAGCGGTCGCGGCCGACTGGTTCTGGAAGTAATAGCTGGGGTTCTCAACGTAGCCAGCCAGGTCGCTGGTTAGCAAGAGGTTCGATACGATGGTGCCATTGGTGGGGTCGAGGGCGGCAGCGCCCGCGTCGGTCACGCTCAAAGCCAGATTGGTAGCTACCGGCTTGCCATCGGCGTCGGCCACTTGCACCTTCAGGCGCACCTGCTGGTGGGGGGCGTAGGCGGCGCGGTCGGGCGTAATGCTCACCGTCAGCCCCGCCGGACCGTTCTGCACGAAAGCCAGGCGCTCGGCTTGGGCCACGTTGGCCGCATCGAAGAGCGTGAAGTGGGCAATGCCGTTGGGGTAGCGGTTTTTAGCCACCTTCCAGCTCACGGGCGCGCCATCGGCCGGAATGGGCCTAGGCGCCAACCCTACCAGAAAGCCCCGCACCTCGCTCACTAGCGCCACCGGGCCGGGCGCGGGCGTACCTGCTGCCCCGCGGTAGCGCGCTTCTATCGCAAAATCGGTACCCGCATCCTGCACGTGCAGGCTGTAGCCGCTGGCTTGCGGGGCGGGCAGCGGGTAGTCGGCGCTGCTGCCATCGGGCAGCTTCACGCGGGCGCGGTAGGTTTGGCCGGCGGCGGGCGTGAAGGTGAAGCGCCCCATGCCCGCATGCTGCGCGCTGAAGGTTGGCACCACCACCTTGCCCTGGCCATCGAGCACCTGCCCGCTCACGGGCACGCCTAGGCCGGTAGTTGCCTGGGCTTTCACGCCCACCACGGCCGGCAGCCCCGCTACAAACGTACCGCCTTCGGGGAAGAACTGCACGTCGGGCTTGCCCGCAGCGGGGAACCTAGGGGCGGGGTTGGCCTTGGTGCCCGCCGCAGTAAGGGACGCGCCGGCTTGGTCGGTTTGGTCGGGCGAGGCAGGCCACACCTGCAGGCGGCGCTGGTACACGAAGTTGGGTCCCGCGTTGAGCATCCAGCTGGTGTAAGCCCGCAGCAGGTAGGTGCCCGCCGGCAGCGAGTCAGTCAGGCTGATGTCGCCCGCGGCCCGGCCGCCGATGAGGCGCAGCGTGCGGCGCTCCACCACCCGGCGCTCGGGCGAGAGCAGCTCCACGTGCAGCACCTTGCTTATTGTGTCGCGCTGGTGCCGCAGGGCATCCACTACAAAGGCGCTGAACCACACCGTTTCGCCGGTGCCGTAGGCCGGCCGGTCGAGGCTCAGGTATACCTTTTCGGGCTGAGTAAGGCTGTAGTACGCGCTCAGCTTCTGGGCAATAACCTGCACCGGGTTGTCCGCGAGCAGCGGCCCCCGAAACGCCATCAGCCCCAGGCCGACCGCCGTTGCCGCGCCCCAGGCGCCAAGTCGCCAGCCCGCGGGGCCGGTACCAAACATCTTCCGCATACCAAGTAAAAGGGTGGGCCAGCATAACGACCAACTGACCGCTGGCCGCATGGCGAAGCTATGAAAGAATAAGCGAGGCCGCACTTCGCTGGGCGAATCAGCGAGCTTCCTGCCCCGCCCGCCGCCCAGCAAAAAGCCCCCAGGGCCCTACCCGCTTAGGTAGCGGGTGCGGCCCTAGGGGCTTCGTGGCCAAGTGCTTGCCTAGCAGTTATTGCCGTCGAGGTCGCAGGCGGCGCCGTCGGCTACCACCGTGGGGGTGGCCCTAGGGTGCTCCTCGGCCCACACCTGGTCGAGTACTTGCGCAAACACCTCACTGGGCTGCGCGCCCGACACGGCGTACTTATTATCGAACACGAAGAAGGGTACGCCCTGCACGCCAATCTGCTGGGCCTCGTACTCGTCGCGGCGCACCTCGTTGGCGTAGGTGCCCGCCTCCAGGGCCTGGCGAGCCGCTGCCGGGTCGAGGCCCACTTCGGTGCCTAGGCGCAGCAGCGTGTCCAAGTCGTTCAGGTCCTGGCCTTCGAGGTAGTAGGCGGCAAACAGGCGCTCCTTGGTAGCATCCTGCCGGCCCTGGTGCGCCCCGAAGTGGATAAGCTGGTGGGCCAGAAACGTATTGGCCGGAATGGCTTTGTCGAACTGGTAGTCGAGGCCTACTTCCTTGGCCATCTGGGTCATGTAGTCGTTCATGCGGCGGCCTTCGGCTTCCGGCACGCCTTTCTTCTTGGCTAGCGAGGCGTGAATGCTCTCGCCGGGCACGGGCTCGAAGTTGGGCGTCAGCTGAAAGCTTTTCCACTCCACCTCCACGTCGGTGCGGTGCGCAAATTCGCCGAGGGCTTTCTCAAACTTGCTCTTGCCGATGTAGCAGAACGGGCACACCACGTCGGACCAAATTTCAACTTTCATATAATTACCTGCTTAATAGAGGATTGCGCGAACAAGCCGAGCGAGCTGGCAAGGAGCCGCAGCCCCCGCGCAACCAACTCGGCTCGTGCTTAACAACGCTGCCCGTGGCAGGGTTCGGCGCCGGCCCGCGAGGCCCTAGGGCTTGGGCAGGGGCGTGCTGGTCGTTACCTCGCCAATGGTGCTGGTGGCAATAGACACCCGCTGGGCCACGGCGGCCACGGGCTCGGTGCCCGTGCTGCCGGTGAGCAGGCGGTAGGAGATGCCTGCTAGGGCCGCGCCCAGCAGCGGCGCCGCCCAAAACAGCCACACCTGTTGCAGCGCCACCCCACCCACCAGCAGCGCCGGTCCTAGGGAGCGCGCCGGGTTTACCGAGGTGTTCGTGACCGGAATGCTAATCAGGTGAATGAGCGTGAGGCCCAGGCCAATGGCGATGGGCCCGAAGCCCTTGGCCGCGCGCGTGTCGGTAGCGCCCAAGATGATGTAAAGGAAAAGCATTGTCATAACGACTTCGGTGAGAAAGCAGGCCAGCAACGAGAAGCCACCCGGCGAGGCTGCCCCGTAGCCATTGGCTGCCAGGCCGTTGGTGGCCAGGCTGTAGCCCGGCTGCCCCGAGGCAATGCCGTAGAGCAGGCCCGCGCCCGCCAGGCCGCCCACCACCTGCGCCACCCAGTAGGCCAGCAGGTTGCGCCCCGCAAAGCGCCCGCTCAGCCACAGCCCCAGGCTCACGGCAGGGTTGAAATGCCCGCCCGAAATGTGCCCAAACGCAAATGCCATCGTGAGCACCGTGAGGCCAAAAGCGAGCGAGACGCCCAGTAGCCCGATGCCTACTTTAGGAAACGCCGCCGCTAGTACGGCGCTGCCGCAGCCGCCCAGCACCAGCCAGAAAGTACCTAAAAATTCTACCGCTAGCCGGTTGGCCAGCGCGGCTTGCACCGGAGCTAGCTCGCCGGGCAAGTACACTGCGTTGTCAGAAGGGGAGAGGTCGGCCATTTTATCAGAAAGATGTTCCGCAAGCGGAGCTATGTGAAAGATTATCGGCCGCTTATACGAGTATCTTTCCGGAGGCGCCGACGACCTGGAAAATAAATTTTGAGTAGCTACCCCAGGCGTTGGCAGCAGTAAGGCCATACGGTTTTTTTACCACCCGCCCAGCACCTAGGCCGCTTCTAAGCGTACACTTCGGCATGCTAGCCACCTAGGCTTCCTTTTCTTTTTCTTACTTTATGGAATATCAACAACTAGGCGATTCCGGCGTCACCGTTTCGCGCATTGCTTTTGGCAGCTGGGCCGCTGGCGGCTGGATGTGGGGCGGTACCGAGCAGAACGACGCCGTAGGGGCCATCCGGGCCGCCTACGACCTGGGCATGACCAGCATCGACACGGCGCCCATCTACGGCCAGGGACTGAGTGAGCAGATTGTGGGCGAGGCCATTAAGGGTCTGCCGCGCGACAAGGTGCAGGTGCTCACTAAGTTCGGCATGCGCTGGGACGACAACAAAGGTGAGTTCGGCTTCAAGAGCAAGAACAACGAGGGCCAGGACATCGACGTGTATAAATACGCCGGCCGCGACAGCATCATCAAGGAGTGCGAGGACAGCCTGCGCCGCCTCGGCACCGACTACATCGACCTTTACCAGCAGCACTGGCCCGACACCACCACGCCCATCGCCGAAACGATGGAAGCCGTGCAGCGCCTCATCGAGCAGGGCAAGGTGCGCGCCGCGGGCGTTAGCAACTACTCGGTGGCCCAGATGGAAGAGGCCGACAAGACGCTAAAGCAAGCTTCGAACCAGGTGCCGTTCAGCATGCTGAAGCGCGACATCGAGAAAGACGTAGTGCCCTACGCCCAACAGCACGGCGAAGGTATTTTGGTGTACAGCCCCCTGCAGTTGGGGCTGCTCACGGGCAAAATCAAGCCCGGCCAGCAGTTTGGCGACGGCGACTTGCGCAACGGCAATAAGCTTTTTAGTCCCGAAAACGTGCAGAAAGTCAATGCCTTCCTGGACAAGCTGCGCCCCATGGCCGAGAGTAAAAATGCCACGCTAGCTCAGCTTGTCATCCGCTGGACCCTGGCACAACCCGGCATCACGGTGGCCCTGGTGGGCGCCCGCAACCCCGAGCAGGCCACCCAGAATGCCAAGGCCATTGATGTGCAACTAAGCTTCGAGGAAGTAGACTACATCAGCAAGCAGCTAGCCACGATGTAGTTGGGTTTTGATTATCCGTTCTTGGTTTTTGGTGGGTTCGGGGTAACGTTCTTTGTACCCGGCGTGCCAAAAACCAAAAACGAATAACCAAAAACTGTCAACATGTTGCCCTACCGCCGCATCGTCGTCAAAATCGGTTCCAATGTGCTTACCCAGGCCGACGGCCTGCCCGATGTGGGCCGCCAGGCCGAGCTAGTAGCGCAAGTGGCCCAGCTACGGCAGCAGGGCACGGAAGTCATCGTAGTGTCGTCGGGGGCGGTGGCGGCGGGGCGCAGCCTGCTCAGCCTGCCCGCCCGCACTGATGCCGTGCGCAGCCGCCAGGTGCTAGCGGCCGTGGGCCAGGTGCGGCTGCTGGGCCGCTACGCCGAGCTGCTGGCTCAGCACCAGTTGCTGTGCGCCCAGGTGCTGGTCACGAAGGAAGATTTCCGCGACCGCCAGCACTACCAAAACATGCAGAATTGCTTTCAGGAGCTACTGCACCAGCAGGTTATTCCCATCGTGAACGAGAACGACGTGGTATCAGTAACCGAGCTGATGTTTACCGACAACGACGAGCTGGCGGGCCTGGTGGCCAGCATGCTCAGCGCCGACGCCCTCGTTATTCTAAGCAATGTGGACGGCATTTACGACGGTGACCCGGCCCGGCCCGAGGCCCGCGTTATCGAGCGCATCGCCCCGGCTGGCGGCGACTTGTCGGGCTTTGTGCAAGCTACGCGCTCGCAGTTTGGGCGGGGCGGCATGCTCACCAAGTGCTCCATTGCCCAAAAAGTAGCGCGCTTAGGCATCAGCGTGCACATCGCCAATGGTAAAACCGCCGACGTGCTGCCCCGCCTGCTGCGCGAAGAAGTGGTGAACACCTGGTTTCAGCCCAGCAAAAAAACCTCGGGCACCAAGAAGTGGCTGGCCCACGCCCAGCTGGCGCAAGCCACCGTGCAAGTAAATGCGGGCGCCCGCGCCGCTTTGCTCGGCACCGGCCAGGCGCGCAGCTTGCTGCCAGTGGGCGTAGTGGCCATTGAGGGCGAGTTTCAGAAGGGCGACTTGGTGCGCCTCGTGGATGAGGCCGGCCAGCCCCTAGGCCTGGGCATTGCCGAGTACGGCGCCGATAAGGCCCGCGAGCGCCTGGGCCAGCACGGCCAGCGCCCACTGGTGCACTACGACTACCTGTTTCTGACCGCCGAGTAGGCCTAGGGCACGGTCGGCGGAGTAAGCCACCAAGTGCAATTGTGGCGGTGGCAGTCGCGCCGACTTTCTGCCTGGCACATAACGGGGCCGTAGCTTCGTGTCATGTCCGACTATGCCGCCGCTTTCGCCGCTGCCCGCCAAGCTGCCCGCCCGCTGGCCGCCGTGCCCGCCGCTACCACCACTGCCGTGCTGCACGGCCTGGCCGACGCCCTGCTTCAGCACGCCGACCACGTGCTGGCTGAGAATGCCCGCGACCTGGCCCGCATGCCCGCCGCCGACCCGCGCCACGACCGGCTGCGCCTCACGCCCGAGCGCCTGCAAAGCATGGCCGACGACCTGCGCACCGTAGCTGCCCTGCCCACCCCCCTAGGGGCCGTTATCAGCGAAAAGGCGTTGCCCAATGGCTTGGCGCTAAGTAAGGTGCGCGTGCCCTTGGGCGTGATAGGCATCATCTACGAAGCCCGCCCCAACGTGACTTTCGATAGCCTGGCGCTGTGCCTAAAAACCGGTAACGCCTGCTTGCTGAAAGGTGGCTCCGACGCGGCTCACTCCAATGCGGCGCTGCTAGAAGTAGCGGCTCCAGTGCTGGTGCGCCACAACTTACCCGCCGCTGCGGCCACCCTGCTGCCCCCCGAGCGCGCCGCTACCGAGGCCCTGCTACAGGCAGTTGGCTTTGTCGATGTCGTTATTCCGCGGGGCAGCCAGGGCCTTATCGACTACGTGCGGCAGCACGCGCGGGTGCCCGTTATCGAAACTGGCGCGGGCGTGGTGCACACTTACTTCGACGAGACTGGCCGCCTCGACTACGGCCAAGCCATTGTGCTGAATGCCAAGACGCGCCGCCCCAGCGTGTGCAACTCGCTCGATTGCCTGCTCGTGCACCAGCGCCGCTTGCCCGAACTGCCCGCCCTGCTGGCGCCCCTTGCCGAGGCCCAGGTGCAAGTGGCCGCCGACGTGCTGGCCCTAGGGGCCTTGACCGGCCACTACCCGCCCCACCTCCTGCGCCCAGCCACCGAAGCCGATTTTGGCACAGAGTTTCTGAGCCTGCGCATGGCCGTGAAGACCATGCCTGACCTAGCCGCTGCCCTCGACCACATCGACCGCTACGGCTCGCGCCACAGCGAGGCCATTGTGAGCGAAGACGCGGCGCACGTCGACCAGTTTCTGCGCCAGGTAGATGCCGCCGCCGTGTATGCCAATGCTTCCACCGCGTTCACCGACGGCGGCCAGTTTGGCCTGGGGGCCGAAATCGGTATCAGCACCCAGAAGCTGCATGCCCGCGGCCCCATGGGCCTGGACGAGCTGACCAGCTATAAGTGGCTGGTGCGCGGTGCCGGCCAAGTGCGTTAATTAAGCCTGCCCATACGATAAACGTCCGCCCGACGTGCTGGCAGGCACGCCTAGGCGGACGTATTCGAGGTAAGCGTAATGAGTAACTAAAGGCGAAGCCGAATAAAGGTTCGACTCCTGTCAATCACAGGACCATAAATAAGTGTACACCAACAACTGGAAAGAAACTTATAAAAAGCGCTTTCGCCAACCCCACTATTGCAACTTACTATTAAGTAAGGCGTTGTGAATAAGCCATTTTTTGCGTAATAATCTGTTACTTACTAGTAAGTAGACAAGCTAAGTAGGTTGGGTAAGCAACGCTGCCTACTCTATAGTAGCCTAGAAAAGCAACCAACGACGGTGCTTAGCCACGCGCTCGCGCGGCTGCAGCGTTACCGACGACGCAGAGGTAGCTGCAGTGGGGGTAATTTCTCGCTCAGAATAGCCTCCGTAGCCATATTGCAGCAGCACGGCATCGTTAGCCGGCACGCGCAGGCTGTAGTTGCCTTGGGCGTCGGTGCTGGTACCTAGGGAAGTGCCTTTGCGTAGCACCGTAGCACCGGCCAATGGCTGGCCCTTCTCGTTCAGTACGCGGCCGTGCACTAGCACTGTGCGGGCAGCCATGGTGGCGGTAGCGGCACTTACTTCGGCTGCCGAAATAGTAGCCATGCTGCTTACCGGGGCAGTAGCGATGGGCTGCATCTTGCCAGGGCGCATAGTCGAGGCCATGCTAGCGCCAGCAATAAGGGCGCCAACGGTTGCCAAGCTGAAAGCTCGGCGACGGAACCGCTTGGGCTCCTCTCGAATAAAGCGCAATTGCTTCTGCACCCAGCTGGGCGTTACAGCGGTTTCTTCCGTGGTGTGCATTTCGTGCCAGCGCGTCACGGTATCGTGCGCTTCGCCGGCGTCGCGCCGCAGGTAAGATTCTACTGCTTGTGCCGATGCGCGGGCTAGGTCGCCACGCAAATACGCATCACGATACACGGGGAGAAGTTCGCCGGTAGTCGGGTTGAAGGGGGTAGCCGTGAGTTTCATAAAAAGGAAGAAAAAGTGAGGAAAAAAATAAAAGGGACTATATAAAAGATGCTATTGCTGCGCGTCAAAGCAGTCGATGGCCTCGCGGGCCAGTTGGCGGGCTATCGCCAGGTTCGTGTCATGGGAGTCCACGGCCAGGTAAAGTAATTGGCCATGTGCCCCTAGGCAGCTCAGGTGCAGCTGGCCAGAAAGCGTGAGTAGTAGCTCGTGTAGCTGGTTGGTTGGCGAAGCCTCCTGCGTAGCCAAGTTGGCTTGCACTTGCTGCGCGGCAGCTACTACGGCGGTTGTAAGCGCGGCCAACTGGTAGCGCCGCTCGGCAGCATAGCTAGCTAATAGTGCGCCGCTTGCTACATCTACTACTGTGGTCACTAGCAAATCGGGCAGGTGCTCGAGCAGTTGGTCAATGGCGGTTTTAGCTGCAGCGGCACGCGGGTCGCGGCCAGTTACTACTTGTTGAGCACGGGACCCGTTTAGCCCCGGTAAATGACGCAGAAAAGGAATAGTCATAGACGAAGCAAGCTAGGTTAAATGAAGTCGCAACCAGTGGAAAAAATTAGGCGGCGATGTTCAGCAGGGCATTCGGTATGAATAGTATTTCTGCGGTTGATTGGAAACAATAGTGTTTTGTATATAAGTAACTTTTTGCGATTTAAGTAGTGAGTGAAGGTATAAGCGGCAGCTGCCACAAAACTGTCGTCGTAACTGCTAAGTGATTGCAAAATTGAATGTAAGGAATGTTTTAAAAAATGACTATAATCATTTTTAGCAATGACTTTCAGCAAATTTACGGTAAGTAGAAAAGTTTGATAATTGCATTTTTCTTTGCCGCCAACGCGTAAATAGTTAATCACTTCTATCACTTTTAGAAAACACTCTCAATATGGGAGTCAAGTGCCGAGCTAGATTCTGGGGAGGTATAATGAAAACTGGAGCCCAAGGCTATACAATCCGCCAAAAGCAAATCTTAAAAGCCATAGCGAGTGGCAATCTGCGTAAGCTGCTGCACTTTTAGCAGCGTAATGCGACTGCCCTGCGTGGCTATTAAGCCTTCTTCTTTAAACTCTGAGAGAAGGCGGCTTACCGTTTCCTTAGCCGTACCTACTAAAGCTGCTACATCTTCGCGCGCCAAAACAATGCTGAAAGGCTCGGCTACTTCAGGTGTACCATACGTTTGCTGGAGCAATACTAGCGCTCCCGCTAGGCGCTCGCGTACCGGCTTGTAAGCTAGCTCTAACAGCTTGTTTTCGGCTATGCCGATGATATTAGCCATTAGTTGCAGTAAATTATTGGAAAACTGCTTGTTGCCTTGAACTAAGCTGACGCATTCGACCCTGGGTAAGAAGCATACCGTGCAGTCTTCAAGAGCCACAGCAGAGGAAGAGTGGATGCCGCCCGCCAGTAGAGCACGCCACCCAATCAGCTCACCGGGCCGCACGAGCTGCAGGATATGTTCTTTATTATCACGGCCTACGCGCGCGATTTTTATTTTGCCTTCGTGCACGCAGTGAATACCCATCACCTTCGTGTCTTGTTGGTAGATAGACTGGCCCCTTTGGTAGCGTTGTACCGATTTTTGCTCGGCCAGCATCTCTAATTCCTCCCCGCCGCAACAGCGCAAAAGTGGACCCATACGATGCGGGCAAGTAGGACAAGCTGGCGAATAAAACTGACGCATAATAAATAGCAATCAAGTAATGAGCTTTTAAAGATACTATTACTTACCATGCAAAAGTCGTGCTTAATTTACGGGTATATAAGAAATTGAGAATAATATAGAAGTGATTTTAAAGCGGTTAAGAACGTTAAGCAAAAATAAGACCTGCCTCGAATCGAAGCAGGTCTTAAAAAAATGCAATAAAGAAAATTTACACTCCCAATAGTAGACGCGTGGGGTCTTCAAGTAATTCTTTTACGCGTACCAAAAACGAAACCGATTCGCGTCCGTCAATAATGCGGTGGTCGTAGCTCAGGGCTAGGTACATCATGGGACGAATAACTACTTGGCCATTTTCGGCGACCGGACGTTGAATGATATTGTGCATTCCCAGAATAGCCGACTGTGGAGCATTGATGATGGGTGTGCTCATCATGGAGCCGAAGATGCCGCCATTAGTAATGGTGAAGGTGCCACCCGTCATCTGCTCAATGGTGAGCTTGTTGTCGCGGGCCAGCCCTGCCAGGCGCACTACCTCTTTCTCAACACCATCGAAGCTCAGCTTCTCGGCATTACGGATAACCGGCACTACCAAGCCCTTTGGAGCCGATACGGCAATGCTGATGTCGCAGAAGTCGCTGTACACAATGCTGTCGCCATCGATGTAGGCATTTACAGCGGGCCATTCCTGCAGGGCTACGCACACGGCCTTGGTAAAGAAGGACATGAACCCTAGGCCTACCCCATTCTTCTCCTTGAATTTGTCCTTGAACTTGTTGCGCAGGTCCATGATAGGCTGCATGTTCACCTCGTTGAAGGTGGTGAGCATGGCCGTTTCGTTCTTCACGGCTACCAAGCGGCGGGCCACCGTCTTGCGCAGGTTGCTCATGCGCTCGCGGCGCTGGCCGCGTTCGCCGGCTGGGGCTGGCTGGCCTAGGGGGGCAACAGGTGCTGCAGCCTCAACGGCCTTTGCCGGAGCTGGAGCAGCGGGCTTGGCCTGGGCATTCTGGGCATCCTCTTTCGTGATGCGGCCATCGCGACCAGTACCGGCCACATCGGCCGGGTTCACGCCCTTTTCGCTCAGTATCTTGCCCGCAGCGGGCGAAGGCACCCCAGCGGCATACGTGCCGTTGCCGCTAACTGGAGCTGATGCGGGCGCGGCTGCCGGAGCGCTAGTAGCCGCCGCGGGAGTTGCGGGAGCGGCCGCGCCACCAGTGCCGCCTTCGATGCGCGCAATTACGGCGCCGATGCTAATCGTTTCGCCTTCCTGCACAGCGTGGCGCAGGGTACCGCTGCCTTCGGCGGGTAGCTCAAACGTAGCCTTGTCCGATTCGAGCTCGGCAATTACTTCGTCGCGGCTTACCTGGGCGCCATCGGGCTTCAGCCACTTGGCTACCGTTACTTCAGTAATCGACTCGCCAACGGCGGGAATCTTCATTTCTACCGTGCCGCCACTCGGTGCGCCGCCAGCCGGTGGGGCTGCCGCACCAGGAGCGCCGGGCGTATCCGGGTTGGTATTGGGGCGGTCGGCGGGGGTGCCGCCGTAGCCACTTTGGTCGCTTGCCTGGGCGTTGTTTTCACCAGCGCTTATCGGGTCGTCACTGGCCGCGGCCGGTGCGGCCGGGGCAGCGCTGCCACCCACTGCACCGTCCAGCTCGGCAATCACGACGCCAATACCAATCGTTTCACCCTCGGCCACGCGAATGCGTAAGGTGCCATCGGCTTCGGCGGGTAGCTCAAACGTAGCCTTGTCCGATTCGAGCTCGGCAATTACTTCGTCGCGTTTTACGGCCTCGCCGTCCTTCTTGAGCCACTTGGCAATAGTGACCTCGCTGATAGATTCGCCAACGGCGGGGATTTTAATTTCGGTGGGCATAGGGCTGGTGGGTAAGCAACATCGCGGGCGCCAACTGGGGCACCCGCTTTACTACATCTATAGTGGCAAGAAAAGCAGCCGCTGCCAGAGCAACGGTTGCAAAGTAACAAGTCAGTGCGAGCTGGCTAATCTTGCTTCTTGGCAATTTCAGCGGTTTCCTCAATCACCTCGGCAGCTACTTCGTTGCGCGGCTCGTTGAAAGCGCGGGCCACGATGTCCTTCTGCTCTTTCACGTGCACCTTATTGTAGCCGGTAGCGGGCGAGGCCGAGGGCTTGCGGGCGATAACATCGTGCAGCTCGCGGCGCATAAAGCGCAGCAGGTAGTTCCAGTAGCCCATGTTCTCGGGCTCTTCCTGCACCCACAGCAGCTGCGCGCCGGGGTACTTGGCTAGCTCGGCGGTTAGTTGCGTTTTGGGGAAAGGGTGCAGCTGCTCGAGGCGCACAATGGCCACATCCTTGCGGTCAGATTTTTGCTGCTCATCTAGCAAGTCGTAGTATACCTTGCCCGAGCACAGCAGTACTTTCTTCACCTGGCCTTCCTCGGCAAAACCATCCCCTAGGACCTCCTGGAAGCGGCCCTTAGTAAAGTCTTCGATGGGCGACACGCAAAGCGGATTGCGCAGCATCGATTTGGGCGACATTACTACCAGCGGCTTGCGGAAGCTCCACGTCAGCTGGCGGCGCAGGGCGTGGAAGAAGTTGGCGGGCGTGGTAATGTTGGCTACCACGATGTTATTTTCAGCGGCGAGTTGTAGGAAGCGTTCGGGGCGGGCGTTGGAGTGCTCGGGGCCCTGGCCTTCGTAGCCGTGGGGCAACTGCATCACAATGCCGTTCATGCGCTGCCACTTGCTTTCGCTGCTCACCACGAACTGGTCAATCATGGTCTGGGCGCCGTTGGCAAAGTCGCCGAACTGCGCTTCCCAAATCACGAGCGCCGTGGGGTTGGCCATCGCGTAGCCAAATTCGAACCCTAGGACGGCGTACTCACTCAGCAGCGAGTTGAAAATGCTCAGCTCTTCGTGCTCGCCAGCCATGTGGTTAAGCGAATTATAGGGCGCTGAGGTTTCGGCATCGTGCAGCACCGCGTGGCGGTGCGAGAACGTACCGCGTTGCACGTCCTGGCCGCTCACGCGCACCCGGTGGTTTTCGGCCATCAGCGAACCGTAGGCCAGCAGCTCACCGGCAGCCCAGTTCAGCACGCGGGTCTCATAGAACATCTTGCGACGCTCCTTCAGCAGGTTATCAATCTGCTTAATCGGGCGGAAGTTCTCCGGAATCGTGGTGAGAGCTTGAGCTACTTGCTGCACGACTTCCTCGCTGATGCCGGTTTCGGGCGATTGTTCGAAGTCCTCATTGGTGCTGCGGCGCAGGGTGCGCCACTCGTTTTCGAGCGCTTGGTACTTATAAGGTAGCGGCTGCTGCTTCACCTGGTCGAGGCGGGCTTGCAGCATGTCGCGGAACTCCTTATCCATCTGGTTGGCCAGCTCGGCATCTACATCGCCGCGCTGCACCAAGCGCTGGTTATATACCTCGCGCGGGTTGGGGTGCTTTGAGATAACGTTGTAGAGCGTAGGCTGCGTGAACTTGGGCTCGTCTGACTCGTTGTGGCCGTGACGGCGGTAACACACCATATCGATAAAAATATCGGCGTGAAACTGCTGGCGATACTCCACTGCCAGGCGAACCGCAAATACCACTGCCTCCGGGTCGTCGCCGTTGACGTGAATTACCGGCGCGTCGATAATCTTGGCTAGGTCAGTGCTATATATAGAGGAGCGGGCGTCTTCAAAGTCGGTAGTGAAGCCCACCTGGTTATTGATGACGAAGTGGATAGTGCCGCCCGTTTTGTAGCCTTCGAGCTGCGACATCTGCGTCACCTCGTAGCCAATGCCCTGGCCAGCCAAGGCGGCGTCGCCGTGGATGAGGATGGGCAGAATCTGGTGGTAGTCGCCGCCATACTGGTGCTCAATCTTGGCTCGCACGAAGCCTTCTACCACGGGGTTCACGGCCTCCAAGTGCGAGGGGTTAGGCGCCAGCTTCAGGTTTACTTTCTGGCCGTCGGTGGTCGTTACCTCCGACGAGTAGCCCATGTGGTACTTCACGTCGCCGTCGCCCATCGTCAGGTCAGGCGTGGCGGTGCCTTCAAACTCGCTGAAAATCTGCTCATAGGTTTTGCCCATGATGTTGGCGAGCACGTTCAGGCGGCCGCGGTGGGCCATACCAATCATCACTTCCTTCACGCCTAGCTCGGCGCCACGGTTAATGATGGCATCAAGGGCTGGAATTGCCGTTTCGCCACCTTCCAGCGAGAAGCGCTTCTGGCCTAGAAATTTGGTATGCAGAAAGTTTTCGAAAACTACCGCCTCGTTCAGCTTCTCCAGAATACGCTTCTTGTAAGCGATATCGGGGTTAAAAGCCAGGGCGTCGTGCTCGGTTTTCTGCTGGAACCACTCTAGCACCTGCGGGTCGCGGATGTAGGTATACTCGAAGCCCACCGTGCCAGCGTAGATGCTCGTCAGCGCGGCCACAATCTCGCGTAGCGTGGCGCCCTGGCCCAGCCCTAGGGCCTCACCCTGGCGGAAAGGCGTGTCGAGGTCCGCATCGCTCAAGCCAAAGTCGCTGAGGTTCAGGCGCGCCTGGCGGTCCTTGCGCTCGCGCACCGGGTTGGTTTTTGAGCGCAGGTGGCCGCGGCTACGGAAGGCGTGGATGAGGTTGCGCACGGCCGTTTCCTTGTCGGACGCGGGTGCACCCTTGGCTAGCGGGCCGGCATCGTTAGTGCTGGCATTGGTGTTGAGCACGCCATAGCCATCGGGCTGCGGCACGGGGCCGGGTACGGGCTCGGCTTTGGTAGGGCCTGCGGGAGCTGTGCTGCCGTTGCTAGCTTTAGTAGCCTCTTGGCCGGGCACTACCGGTGCGCCTTCCGGAAACTGCTGCGAGAAGTCGTAGCCTTCAAAAAACTTACGCCAGCCAAAGTCGACCGATTCGGGATTCTGCTGGTAGGCCTCGTACAGCGTTTCGATGGCTGCTACGTCGGCATTGGCGATATAGGAGTAAGTATCAATTATGGTGAGTGGGAAAATGAAGGCTAGCCTAAGTGTTGCAAATTTATATTAAGCATGAGAATAGCTAAAATGTGTATTCGCATACGCAAATGATGTTAAACTTCAAATTATTAGCTATGATTGGATATGTATCTTAAAGTGGTAATGGCTCAATTTAGCTACTTACAGGGGAGTACTGCTAGTAATCACTCTACTGGTTGTAGGTAGGCTCAAATCAATTAAGAAGTATCTGTCATCTAAATAAAGAAGCTTTAGATTGACTTAGAGCGTGTTTGGGAATTTAAAAGACCGTCCTGCTGAGCTGGCCGAAGCCTCTCTACCGCTTCATGTGGACTGTTCAACGCAGCGGTAGAGAGGCATCGACTAGCTCAGCAGGACGTTCCAGAAGCTTTTTTGGTGAAATCTAAACACGCTCTTAACGTCCATTAAATGTGCTAATGAAGCGCTAACTATCTGCTAGAAAACAAGGTATTTGCCTATACTGCTTCAGTGGTACGTGCGGAATTATTGCTAGTAGCTTGGCGTTAGCAACGCCCCGCATAGCCTAGGTGCTTACGCTGGGAGCCGCTACCGCTAGGCTGCAATAGTGGTCGTACTATTCCCAAGTTGCATGAGCAATGCTAAAGCGATAATTCCTGCGCTGCTACTAGCAGCAACGCTACTTGTCGCAAGCCACTCGTCGTATTCTATTTCGCCTGCTACGAGAAAAAGTGCGCACTCCCGTCAGCGGTCGTCTAAAAAAAGTAAGACGAAAACAGCCCGCAAGGCGCACGCGGCTCACAAGCAGGCTGTTCATAAACTGACTACTGGCACCTCAGTGTACACGGTGACGGCTACGGCTTATCAGGCAGTTGCATCACAGACTGATAGTCATCCATTCGTAACGGCAGACAACTCTACTATTAAGCGCGGCTACAGTAGCCGCTTGCGCTGGGTAGCCGTGTCGCGCGACTTGTTGCAGCCCTGGGGCGGCCGTATCCACTACGGTGATAAAGTGCAGGTACGGGGCGTATCGCCCAGGCTTGATGGTGTGTATACCGTGCACGACACGATGCACAAACGCCATCGGCGGCGCGTTGATATTTTGACCAGCCCTAGGGAGCATCTGGCAGTTTCGAGCAAGAATGTGCGGCTACAACTCCTCAAGCCAGTTGCTGCGCAAAAGCAGCCAACTAAACACGCCAAGCTTGCCACCACTCACTCTTCTAAGAAGCAGCAAGCGGTAAGCCACCCGGCGCGCCACCGCGGGCGCACCAGGCGACCACTCTATTTAACCGCTGCCATTTTGTAGATGCGGTAAGGCTCGTGAACTGGGCCTACTCCTTTGTTCCAGTTAGGCGTTAGGTCTAGCTCTGATACGGTGAAGTACATGCTCTTACCGTCGGGCGCCCAGCTAAAGGTATCGGGCCACTGCAGGCGTTTCTCCTGCACCAGCGTTTCTACTTTGCCATCGGCGGGGTTGTATTTCAGGATGGCACCGGTTTCGAAGCCGGTCAGGTAGAGCATATTTTTTGAGTCGATTTCCATGCCATCGCAAGCAGCTACGTCGGGCAGCTTTTCGGGAGCGGCATTGACCTGCGCAGCCGTGAGCGCTGGGTTGCGTAGAACTTCCGTTTTGATGCGGTAGAGCGAATGGCCCGACAACGCCCGGTAATAGAGGTACTGGTTGTCGGTGCTCAAGGCAATGCCGTCGGCCTTAAACTGACCGGGTTTCCCCATGGGGTCGATGAGCGCGTGGCCTTGCGCCTTGGTAATGAAGCCTTTGTCGGGTAGGGTGGAGGGCTGCTGCTTGAGCAGGCCGCGCGCCTTGCCAGTGCTCAAGTCCACCACTACGAGCGAGCCGGTGCCCGACTCAGTCATGTAGGCGTAGTTATGGGCCAGGTCGATGCGCACATCGTTGAGGTACGACTTGCGGGGCGCTGCATCTTCCGGGATGGCGTAGGTGCGCACCACGCTGTTGCTGGCCGGGTCGGTTTGCACGAGCTTAGGGCCGCCCGCCACGGTATACTTCAGGCCGGGCGAGGCCGGGTCCACAACCCACAGCTTGCCCTTGGCATCGACGTAGCCGGCCTGGGGGCAAATCCAGTGCTTAAGCGGCTCGTTCTTCACCGAGTCATTCCACATGCACCAGCTAGCGTTGGGGTAGGGGGCTAGGGTGTTCTTGCCCGTCACAGCAGCTACCGGGAAGGTGGGGTTGTAGTCCCAGCGCGGCGAAAAGGCGAATATTTTATCGCCGGGCGCCACGGCGACGCCCGTTATCTGGGGCGCGTCAATCTCGGCCACGATGGTGAGGGGCGAGTTGGTTGGGGCCGGCGCCACGTGGGCCGCGGTCGAGTCGGCGGGCATGGTGCCACGAGCCTGGTTGTCGGCGCTGGAGTTGCCGTTGCAAGCAGCCAGCAGGCCAGTGGCGGCCAGGGCAGCCAGGGTTTTGGAGTGGAAAGTAGGCATGGAAAAGGGTAAAGATGAAACGTGCTACCGCTGAACTAGAGGCTGCCTTAGCCATACGGCCAACTACGGGCCGCTGTTGGTGCCAAGCTGGCTAAGCGGTAGGGCGCCCTTCATTTTTCGCCCCTGGTGCAAGCAAAGCGGCTCGTTGGTGGTTATACCACTACGTCCTAGCTTTTCATCCTACCTGTTGCTTACTGTTATGTCCTTTACTGCTTCCGAACGCCAGCGCTACCGCCGCCACTTGCAGCTGCCCGAGATTGGTGAAGCTGGCCAGGCGAAGCTGCAAGCCGCCCGCGTGCTGGTGGTGGGGGCGGGGGGCCTAGGCTGCCCGGTGCTCCAGTTTTTGGCAGCGGCCGGCGTGGGCACCCTCGGCATTGCCGACGCCGACCAAGTAGAGCTAACCAACCTGCCCCGCCAGATTCTGTATAGCCCCGCCGAGGTAGGCCAGCTTAAGGTGACAGCCGCCGCACAGGCCCTAGGGCGCCTCAACGACGCCGTGCAGGTGGTGCCCCGTCCCGTGCGCGTGACGCCAGCCAACGTGCGCGAGCTGGTGCAGGCTTACGACGTAGTGGTAGACGGCTCCGACAATTTCCCGACCCGCTACTTACTCAACGATGCTTGCGTGAGCTTGGGGCGCCCCTTGGTGTCGGGTGCTATTTATAAGTTCGAGGGACAGGTATCGGTGTTCAACTACCAGGGTGGCCCTACCTACCGGTGCTTGTTTCCGGTGCCGCCCAGCGCCGCCGAAGCGCCCGACTGCAATGTAACGGGCGTACTGAACGTGTTGCCCGGCCTCATCGGCACGGTGCAGGCCACCGAAACGCTGAAGGTGCTGCTGGGCCTGGGCGAAGTGCTGAGCGGCCGCCTCTGGCTACTCGATACGCTCACGTTCCAAACGCGCACCCTGCGCTTTCGGCGCGACCCAGAGCAGGCTGCAATCAACCTCGATACCGCCGACCCCGCCGACTACGTAGATGCCAGCTGCCTCGTGGTGCCAGCTTTGACGGCCGCCGAGCTGCGCCGCAGCCTAGAGCAGCCCGCGCCCCCGCTACTGCTCGATGTGCGTGGTCCCTTGGAGTTTGCGCGCCGCCACCTGCCGGGCGCCGTGCTGCTGCCGCTGCCCGAGCTAGCCGCCCGCACCGCCGAGGTGCCTCGCCAGGGCAGCGTGGTGGTGTACTGCCAAAGTGGGGTGCGCAGCCGCCAAGCGGTAGAGCTGCTGCAAGGCCTAGGCTACACCAACGTGCAAACGCTGAGCGGCGGCCTGGAAGATTGGTAGTAACAACCTAGGTGGCCCTAGGCAAGCTGCTGGGGCGCACTAGCTCGGCTTTCGCCCGCACAAGCAATTGAGCTTACTGGCCCTAGGCACCTTTTGACGCATATCCGAAAGACGGGCCAAAACATAAAGTCGCTATATACAGGTAGCTATAAAGCGAAAAATAGTATTGGGAATGAAAACACGCGGGCCGTGTTTAAGGTACAGTAATTTCCTGGCGCAGCCAATTACCTTCGTTTTTGCATGAGCAGCACTTCTTCTTCCTCCACGCTCTACGATGCCCACGGCCGGCCGCTGGAGTATCTGCGCTTGGCCGTGACCGACCGCTGCAACCTGCGGTGCTTCTACTGCATGCCCGAAGAAGGCATTAAGTACTTGCCGCGGCATGAGGTATTGAGCTACGAAGAGATGCTGCGCCTGACCAGCATCATGGTGGGCCTAGGGGTGCGCAAGGTGCGCCTCACCGGCGGCGAGCCCTTCGTGCGGCGTGACTTGGTGCCCTTTATGGAGCGACTGGCCGAACTGCCTGGTTTGGCTGATATTAGCCTGACTACCAACGGCGTGCTAACGGCGCCGCACGTACCCACTATGGCTCGCCTAGGGGTGCGTGCCGTAAACCTCAGCCTCGATACGCTCGACCGGCAGCGGTTTTTCGACATTACCCGGCGCGACGAGCTGCCGGCCGTGCTGCGCACTTTTGATGCGTTGCTGGCCGCGGGCATCCAGGTGAAAATCAACGCCGTGGTGATGGATGGCCGCAACATCCAGGACCTGGTGCCGCTGGCCGAGCTCACCCGCGAATTGCCCGTCGAGGTGCGCTTCATCGAAGAGATGCCCTTTAACGGCGGCAGCCACGCTGCTACGCCCGCCCTGCTGCCCTGGAACCACCGCCGTATCCGGGAGCACCTCGAAGCGCACCTAGGGCCGCTATTGCCGCAGCCTACCCCCCTAGGAGCCACCGCCTCCGAATACACGGCGGCGGGCCACGTGGGTCGCATCGGCATCATCGCAGCGTACTCGCGCACGTTCTGCGGCACTTGCAATCGCCTGCGCCTCACGGCCGAAGGGATTATCAAAACCTGCCTCTACGACCAGGGCGGCCTCGACCTGCGGGCCATGCTGCGCACCGGTGCCTCCGACCAAGCCATTGCCGAAGCCCTCAGCCAAGCCTTCTATCACCGCGCAGCCAACGGCTTCGAGGCTGAGCGCCAGCGCCCACTGCACCAACTCAACTTCGAGAGCATGGCCACTATTGGTGGCTAAGCGTCATTCAACATTTATCAATCAACAATTAATAATTGATAGATGCTAAGGCGCTGACTGTTAAATGCTAATTGATAAATGTTACATGATTAACGTTGCGCTTTTTGGAATTGCCCGCGAAATTGTGGGCCAGTCGTCGCTGCAAGTGGCGGGCGGCGAAGGCCAGTCGGTAGCCGAGCTGTTGGCTGAACTGCAGGCACAGTACCCCGAACTGGGACGCCTGCGCAGCTTGGCCGTCGCCGTCAATAACGAGTACGCCAGCAATGACACGCTGCTGCGCGGGCATGACGACATCGCCCTGATTCCGCCGGTGAGCGGGGGCTAGGGCGTTCCCTTACTTTTTGCCAGAACCACCGAAGTATGTTGATTGACCTGACCGACCAGCCTATCGACGTGGCCACCGTGCTACGCGCCGCCGAGTCGGACGAAGCGGGGGCCGTGAATGCCTTTGTGGGCACGGTGCGCAACCGCAGCGAAGGCCGCCGCGTGGTGCGCCTGCACTACGAGGCCTACCCGCCCATGGCCGTGCACCAACTGCGCCGCGTGGCCGAAATGGCCCAGGAGCGCTGGCCCGTACTGCGCGAAATAGCCGTAGTGCACCGCCACGGCACCCTCGAAATCGGCGACGTTGCCGTAGTAGTAGCCGTATCGACCCCGCACCGCGCCGACTCCTTCGCCGCCTGCCAGTTCATTATTGATACGCTCAAAGAGGTGGTGCCCATTTGGAAAAAGGAGGAGTACGAGGACGGCACCGTGTGGGTAGCCGCGCACCCCTAGGCAATGGGTGAATGAGCGAGTGCGTGAATGGTTCTACTATGAATTACTCACGCATTCGCTCCTTTATTCATTATACTGGTAGTCGGACTTGCCACCTGTTTTCCTTAGCAAGCGAATCTCCTCAATAACAATGGAGTGCGATAGCGCCTTACACATATCGTACACGGTGAGAGCAGCTACCGAAGCGCCCGTCAGCGCCTCCATTTCTACGCCGGTTTTGCCCGTCACCTGAGCTGTGCACTCGATGCGGATGTGCTCGGGACCATCGGGCTCGATGCGCACCTGGCAATCGTCGAGCCCTAGGGGGTGGCAGAGCGGGATAAGGTCAGCTGTTTTCTTGGCCGCCATCACCCCAGCCAAAATGGCCGTTTGGAACACGGGGCCCTTGCGAGTAGGCAGGTCGCCGGCCTGTACCAAAGCTAGCAGTTCGGGGCCAAGCCACACGCGCGCACCCGCCCGGGCTAAGCGGGCCGTTAGGGCTTTGCCACCAACGTTGACCATCGCTGGCTGGCCAGCATCGTTGAGGTGAGTGAGGCGGGGAGCAGAATCAGACATGGGAGACGAGAAGTAAGAACCCGGCAAAGGTCGGGCTGTAGCCGGGAACCGTTAGGCAGCCACCGCTTCGCACAGGCTGTGAGTGGCTAAACATAAAAATTGCAATTGCACCGCCGGGTTCATTGTGCTCCAGTAACAATTAATTGTATGTATTGACTATAAGCATACTAGATGGCATTTAATGACAGGTTTAACTGGCTGAGGGTGGTATTTTTGCGTGAAACAGGCTATTGCTAGTCTTTTATACTTATCCACCTTTCTTTTTTCCTGTTATTACATGAGAAATTTCTATCTGCGTCGCTTCATTACCGCCGCGGCCGTAGCGGCGGGTACACTAGGCACTCTGAGCAGTCTGGCCGACCCGTTCAAACCCGGCAATATTGTGCTAGCACGGGTGGGCGATGGCACGGTCTCGCTTACCACTGCAGCTGCTGCAGTCTTTTTGGATGAGTACACACCAGATGGGCAGTTGGTGCAAACTATCGCGTTGCCCACCTCAATAGGCAGCACCAACCGCATCCTGACGGCTAGCGGTAGTATTGCGGCTGAGCTAAGCGTAACCACTTCGGCTGACGGGCACTATCTGGTGCTGGCCGGTTACGGCGCAGTTCCTGGCACAGCCAGCGTAGCAACTTCTGCAACGGCCGATGTAGCGCGGGTTATTGCCCTGGTGGCTGCTGATGGCAGCGTGGATACGAGCACTAGCACGGGCGATGCCTTCGACAAAGCAGGTATTCGGGGCGCAGCTACTGTCGATGGCACCAGCTTTTACAGTGTGGGCACCAACTTTGGGGTGCACTACCAAGCCTACGCTGGCACTAATGATGTGCAGCTCAGTGGCGTTCCTACTGCCGCACGGGTTATTAATGTAGCTAACGGCAACCTGTATATTTCCGCCAATACGGGGCCGTATTTTGGTATAAGCCAAGTAGGTACGGGCTTACCTGCCACCGCCGGACAGACGGTAACCAACCTGCCGGGCTTTCCGGGGGCGGCGTCAGGTTCTAGCCCATACAGCTTCTACTTCGCCGACCTGAGCACCAGCGTGCCCGGGGTAGATGTGGTGTACGTAGCCGACGACCGCCCAGCAGTAGGCATCCAGAAGTGGAGCTTGGTTAACAATGCTTGGGTGCTGAACGGCACCATCACTGGCTCGTCTACCACTAACGTGCGCGGCCTCAGTGGGTCCGTTGCCGGTACGGCAGTTTCGCTTGTGGCCAGTAGCAGCAACAGCTTGTTTGTAGTGGCAGACAATGCGGGCTACAATACTGCGCCCAGCACTACGACGCTGCCAACGGCCGTGGCAACGGCCCCAGCCAACACCGCCTTCCGTGGGGTAGTCTTCGCACCAGTGGCGCCAGCGCCAGCCATTACCAGCTTCACGCCGGCCGCTGGCCAGGCAGGTGCTACCGTCACCATCCCAGGTACCAACCTAACGGGCACCACCTCGGTTAGCATCGGCAGCTTGGCTATCACCGACTTTACAGTGGTGTCAGCTACCTCCATCACACTGACGGTACCCGCTAGCAGCGCGGCCGTGTCTGGCTCCATTACGGTGGTTACGCCCAGCGGCACGGCCACTAGCGCCACGGCCTTCAATCTCGTGCTGGCTGCGCTGGCTAACCAAGCTATGCCGGGCCTAGGCATTTACCCCAATCCTGCTACCGACCACGTACGCATCAAGCTATCCCGTACCGGTGCCGCCACTGCTGCGCTACGCGACCTTACGGGCCGCCTAGTGCTGGCGCCGGTAGCCATCGAAACCGAGCAAACCCTGCCGCTACCTACTAGCCTACCCGCTGGTACCTATCTGCTCGAAGTACAGCAGGGTACGGTGAAAGCAGTAAGCCGCATTCAAAAGCAGTAAGGTTCGTCCGCGCTTGCTTGCAAAAGGCCCCGCCGAATAACTCGGCGGGGCCTTTCATTTTATATTAATTACCAAGCCTACGCTCAAGCGCCGGTCATTTCAGCGGCTGAAGTTTAGAGCGTCATTTTGCTGGCGCAATCGAGCCGGGCGGCCAGGCGCGGTACGGTGCAAAGGAGTGGGGGTAGTCGGTGGTGCGCTTGGTTGAAGTAGCTAGGCTGGGCAGGGCTATGGTTAGGTAGTATCAGCAGGCCTAGGAGCCCGACTTGTAAGCTTCGCGGTTAATCTTGCTGGCTGTTAGCGCACGGCGCCAAGCAGGAATGGACAAATAATAAAGCCCCGGCTACGCGAGGTAGCCGGGGCTTTATTATTCAGGCAAGGCCCTAGGGCTACTCTACCAGCACTTTCGTGCTCAGCTTCTGCCCGGCAGGTGTTTGCCAGGTAGCGAAGTATACGCCGCTGGCTAACGTCCTGGTGGGTTGAATAGTAGCTTCAGCCGTGCCTGCTGCTACCGTTTGGGTCAATACTACCCGGCCCATCGCATCGAAGAGCTGGATGGTACCGCCAGCGCTCAGGTTAATGGTTTGCAGCTGGAACCCCTGGCCGGAAGCAGGGTTCGGATACGCTACGAGTGCCGGCGTGCCCACTAGCTCTTCGAAGCGCACAGCAGCGGCCGAAGAATAAGTAAACGTGCCGTCGAGGTCTACCTGCTTCAGGCGGTAGTAGCTCAGGCCGGGGAGCGGGGCCAAGTCGAGCGTGCTGTAGGCACTGCGGGTAGCACTGCTGCCTTTGGCGGCCACGCGCTGCACGTCGGCAAAGGTGCCGCCGTCTACCGAGCGCTGCACGACGAAGTGCGAGCTGTTCTTCTCCGACGCCGTAGCCCAAGTAACACGCACTGCGGAGCCTTGGCGAGCGGCTGCGAAAGCCACCAGCTCGACCGGCAGCGGGGCCGGGCCAGTCAGGGGGTTATCTACCTGGTTGGTAGATGCAATGGCGAAGTACGACTTATCATCAATTACGGTAAGATTGGCCGCCGAGATGGTGTAGCCCCGTGGGCTGTCGGGCGAGAATACCCCCGCGCCGCCGGCGGTGCTCCACGGTCCTGCTGCGCCCACCGATTTGGCCACGCGCAAGTTGCCCGGCACGGTTACCTTTTCATCTTCTACATCGGTGTTAAAGCTGAGCTGCACGGTAGGCGCCCCAATGGTGCCCGACAGCAACTGGATTCGGTAGTAGCGGTTGGTGGAGATGTTCGACAACGTGTTGTCGATGCTACCGGCTGGGGCACCGTTGAAAATCTCTACTATCACCTTGGGGCTCGACGACGTGGCCTGCGGCGTGATGGTTACGGGACGGTAGCGGCTGCCTAGGCCCACCGGAAAGGTGCGAATACTGGCGGCCTGGTTGGGCAGTAGCATTGCCAAGCGCCCGCTGATGTAGGAGCTGGTCGAGGCACCCACAATGGGCTGGCTCGCTGTGTTAAGGAGGTTAACCGTATTGCTGGTGCCCGTGGTAATAAGGCCGCCACGCATGGTCAGCACGTTGTTCACCGTCATGTCGGTGCTAGACCCTAGGGTCAGCGTGCCCGCGCCTTGCTTCTGCACATTGTTGAACAGCGTAGTGCCCGTCAGCGTGCGGTTAGCGTCGAGGATAAACTGCACCAAGCCATTGCCGGCCGTGAAGCTGCCTAGGTTCGTGAAGTTGCTGCGCGCTACCACAGTGCCCGCATCGGTCGAGAAAGCTCCGGTGGTTGTGTTAGTGAAGGCACCAGTTAAGCGTAGCGTGTTGGCCGTGCCATCGGCGTAGGTGTACGTGCCGGCGTTGGTAAAGCCGCCTGTGATGTTCACGTCTCCGGTGCTCGTCGTGAACTTGCTGTTGGCCACGTTGCTGAAGTTGTTGCCGACGGTCAGCGTGCCGGTACCAGCTGTGTAGGTGTTGCTGTTCGTAAAGTCGGTGCCCACGGTCAGGTTGCCAGTGTTGGCCGCGGTGTAGGTGCCCCCATTGGCGAAGGTGCTGCCTATAGTCACGTTGCCGCTACCGTTCGTAAGCGTGCCGTTGTTGGTTAGGTTAGTGCCGACGTTTACGGCCCCAGCTCCGAGCTGCAGCGTGCCACCGTTGGATAGAAAGCTCGTTATAGCTAGAGCACCATCACCCAGGTTGAACGTGCCATTAAGCGTGGCGCCGCTCGTGTTCGAAGTCAGAGTAAGGTTTTGGTTAGTGAGGTTGTTGACGGTCGTGCCGCTGACTACTTCCAGCGAGCCGTTGATGGTCAGGTCGAGGTTGCTGAGCTGCTTGGCATTGGCACCCGAGAAGCGTAGGTTGTTGTACGTATCGCGAGCGGGCAGCTGCACGGCGCCGGTATAGTCCACCGTGCCGCCATTGGCTGCCACAAAGGCCGAGTAGTTACCAGCCGGGAACAGCGCCGAGCCGATGCGTACCGTGCCCGTACCAGTTACGGTATTGAAGTTGTTGGCGGCATACGTACTCAGGTCTAGAGTACCTAATAGCTGCAAGGTGGCGGCGCCCCGGCTAGGCCCGTTCGAGTTGATGAGGTGGCCAGCGCGGATAACTACTGGGTTGGCCAGAGTGGGGGCGACAGTGAGCGGAGTCGCCATGGGCGTGCCATCGGCGTTGGTGGTCCAAGCAGTGGGGTCGTTCCAGTTAGCGCCCCCCGGCTGACCAGCCGTAGCGTTGCTGCTGTAATAAGTCGGCACTATGCCGAATTCCGATGGCTCGGCCCCAGTGTAATCACCATCAAAATAAGTGGCGCCCGTGTTAGTAAGCGTATTGTTTGCCGTGCTTACGGTGCTAGCCGCGATGCCGCCGATGGGCGTCCAAGCACCGTTAGAGAAGCGGCCCAGCTTGTAGTTGCCCTCCGTGCCGTTCACGTCGTTGCCAGTGCTATTATCGATATAAGTGAATGCCTGCGTAGCGGTTGGGCTGCCAAAGCCGGTGCTACTCACTTTCCAGTAGTAGTTCAGCTCCTTGGCTGCCGGGTCGGTGGTCGAGGGATGGGCCAAGTTCACGGGCCTCACAGTGAGTGTGCCCACAGCAGTGTTGCTGGTCACGTTCATTTGCACGGGTGTGTACTTGCTAGCCACGCCAACCGGGAAGGTGAAGTTAGAAGCGCCGCTCGGGTAGTTCTTGCTTAGGCCCAGGTCGGCCACAATGCCATTAGTACGGATGAAGTTCGCCGCGCTGTAGTTGGCCACGGCTCCGGCCGAGGGGTTGCTCAAGGTCAGCAGGTTAGAGCCGATGGTGAGCACGCCCGAGCTTAGGGTCAGCACGTTGGTGATTGCCTGATTGGCCAGTGTGGTAGCGCCCGCGCTGTTATTCAGCGTAAGGTTGCCAAAAAGGCCTTTGCCGTTGCCGTCGATGTTCTGATTAGTAGTACCAGCCAGCGTGAGGCTGCCGCTGCCCGAGCTGGTGTGCACCGCCGAGTTTACGATGTCGCCCAGCGAGGTCAGGGTCTGGCCATTATCGGCCAGGGTGCCTTTGGCGATGTTCAGCGTGCCGATAACGCGGGCATTGGCGTTAAGGTCGAGTAGCAGGGTGCCGCCGGTTTGGCCATTGTTCATCACCAAGCCGCCAAATACCGTGAGGTTGGCCGCAGTACCAGTGGTCGTTATTTTCTGCACTGCCGGCCCTAGGCCGGTGAAGGTCGTCGTTTGGGTGGCGGTGCCCGGCTGGAAGCCGCCATTGGCCAGGCCCGTATTAGTCGAGGAGTTGTTGTTGACCAAGTTCTGGTCGATGTTCAGGCCTAGGCCGTTGGCGTTGAAGAACGCGTTGCTGCCGTCAATCGTGAGCGAGCCTTGCAGGCGCAGCGGGTTCACGCCCGTGAGCAGGCCCGTATTAGCGCCGTTGCTTTGGCCGTTCAGCACCTTCAGGTCCCAGAGTGGCACCAGCGATTCTACGCTCACGGTGAGCGGGCTAGCTGCCGTATTGCCTAGCACCACTGCGCCCGCCGTTACTACCGTCGAGTCGGGCCGCACATACAAGTCGGCGATGATGCCAGGACGGCCATTTGAGCCGCGCAGGTTGAGCGTGCCGCCGCTCATGCGGAAGATGCTCTTCGGACCCTGCACCTCAAACAAGCCGCGTTCGTTGTTCTGGTATACTGTGGCGCGGGCACCATCAATATTCACCGTGCCACCCGTCTGGTCGTAGCGCAGCGAGCCGTTGGTGTTGGCCGTGGTGCGCCGAATCTGGCCGTTCACGTAGAGCGTGCCCGCCGGGGCCACCCGAATAGTGGGCGCACCGGCGCTGGCGTATTCCAGGTCGTTGCCTAGGCCCGTAGCAGCGCCTACGCTGAGCGTGCCTTGCAGCACCTGCAGCGTGCCGGCCAGCTTCAGGTCCGATGGCGAGCTAGTGTTATTGGTCGGCGTTTGGGTATCCGTAGTAGCGCCGCCGCCAGTGGCCACCGTTACTTTGGCCCCTGGGTCATCTACCGTGAGGGCTGCATTGTCGGTAATGAAGTAGGGGCTGGCCGCATCGTGGATGGTGAGTGTGCCGGTGTTTTTAGCGTAGCGCAGCGTGCCGTTAGTAAGCGTCAGCCAGTTGTTTGTAGGTGTAGTCAGCGTGCCCGCTACGTCCAGGTTGAGGATGGCCGCCTGCCCTAGGCCCTTGTTCACGGTTAGGGTGAAAAGGTCGGTTAGCGCCGCCGGGTTTGTGCCTGAGTTAGTGCCCGTGAAGTAGGCCGCATTGCTGCCGAGGAAGGTCAGGCTGGATGTGAAGTAGGGAGTAGCGCTACCAGTCTTGAAGTCCAGGGTGCCGTTGTTGGTCAGCGAACCGCCTACGCTCAAGGCGTTGGCTACAACGGTGCCGCTGGTTGCTACGTCGAAGGTGGCCCCGGCATCGACGCGCACATCGGTGTCGACGGTCAGGGTACGAGCCACGCCGTTGGCGTAGCGGAAAATACCATTTTGCACTGCCAGCAGCGAGTCGACGCGCAGGTCGCCCATAGTGCCGCTGCTCAGCAGCACCGTGCCGGGGAAGGTAGTAGTAGTACCACCTTGGGTAACCGTCACACCATTGCGCAATTGCGCATACACCCGCAAGTCTTGGCTAGGCAGGGTGATGGTATTTATCGTTGTCTTATTATTGATCGTAGTTATCCCTGCATTCAGCCACAGGTTGCGATACTGGTTGAGCGTTAGCGAGCCTGAGGCCGTAGGCACGACAAGATTCTGGCCAGTGGTATAGTATTCGACCGTACCCCCGTTCTGTTGAATGAACGAGCCGAAGTCGCCGCCCGGAAAGGTGACTACGCCGTTTCTATCTGACGTGCTCACGCGCAGACGCCCCGAGCCGCCCACCTTGGCATCGGGCAGCGCCCCAAAGTTGTGACCGGTGGTCACGCCCACGTCCATTACCGAGCCGCGGTCAATCACCAGTGAGCCCGAATTGGCACCGTTAGCCGCCACAACTACCGTGTGGTAGATATTGCTCGCGGCCGAGCCGATAAATACCGGGTTGTTAGCTCCCGGAATGGTAGAGGC
>Ga0160427_10000199_pt1 | contig 40688 bp, 40 predicted proteins | sample SolpanmetagenomL_FD_108194 | JGI IMG/M metagenome (GOLD analysis project Ga0160427, IMG submission 108194) | Solar panel surface microbial communities from Lawrence Berkeley National Laboratory, California, USA - L | ecosystem: Engineered > Built environment > Solar panel > Unclassified ...
CTAAGCAGGTCGGCAAATGTGAGCGCGTCGGCCGTTTGAAAGCGAGCGCCGGCCCGGCGGTCGAACGTGCCGGCCCGGCGGTCAGCCCGGTCGGGGAAGAAGGCCCCGAGTACCCAGGTCTGCTTGGGCCGACGCGGGCGGCCACGGTGACCGCGGAAGCTGGAGGAACGCAACCGGCACAACGTGGCGCTCGTGGCGAGGTCGCGGTGCTGATGGGCAGCTTCGGCTTGACGACGGGCGATTTCCGCGAGGACATTCACGCCCCAGCGGGTGAGCCGGGCGATGTCGTCACTTTCATGCACGAAATAGTTGGCCCGCAGCTGCTCCGCTTCGCTGAAAAGGGAGTTGCCGATGAGGGGCGATAGGACGTGCTGGCGGAGTTCGCCAAGCATAGGTTGCCCGGTTACATGCGTTTCCATGTAATTTTGGGGTAAGGTTTACAAGAACCCAACTGTAGTGCCTGTTACTAGCAGGTGCTATCATAGGAGACCATCCCTTGCCGGGGATGGTCTCTTTTGCGTACTCCAGTTCAGCTTGTCCGACTTGGACAATACAAAAGTATACTAAAGTCTAGACTTTGCAAGAAAAAGAGCCTATAAAATCTGTTTTTTTGCTGTCTGACCAGTTATAGATTTGCAGAATGGAAAAGCAAGCCTCACCCTCCCCACGTAGCCCCCAGATTAACATCAAGCTAACGGAGGAGGAAAAGGTGCTTTTTCAAAAGGTGGGGAAGGCTCGGGGCCTGAAGATTTCTGCGTTGGCCCGCTCGCTCATGCACGACGAGGCCCGTCGCTTAGGCATAGCGTAACAAAATACATTAGATACGAAAAAGCATTTGGTCAATCCGCTTGCTCTTACCTACCTCTCAAAAGCTCTCTCAACCTAAATGTTCGGGAGAGCTTTTAAAAGGGTACTCTAACGCTTGCCAAAGTCAGCTGGATTAACTGGTAAGTACTGGGCATCATAGCATTTCCAACGGCAAGCGTTTGCCGGGAGGGGGAAAAGAGGCTTCCAGTGCGGCGAGGTCGCCAGCCGCCAAGTGCAACTCGGCGGCCGCCCGGTTTTCCTGCACATGGGCGACGCTTCCGGCTTTGGGGATAGCCATCACCTGCCTCTGATGTAGCACCCAGGCTAGGGCCACCTGCGCCGGCGTCGCGCCCAGGCCCGTCGCGATTTCCCGTAGCCGCGCATTATCAAGTAGCCGTCCCTGTTCGATGGGGCTGTATGCCATAACCGGTATACTCTGGCTCGCGAGCCAGGGCAACAAGTCGTGCTCTGGGCCACGCCGGGTCAGATTGTAAAGAACCTGGTCAGTGGCACAGGCCGCGCCCCCAGCGGCAATGAGCTCTTGCAGGTCCGGCGTATCGAGGTTGCTCACGCCCCAGCGCAAGATTTTGCCCGCCGCCACCAGCTTCTCCATCGCCTCCACCGTTTCGGCCAACGGGACGCGGCCGCGCCAGTGCAGCAGATATAGGTCGAGCCGGTCAGTACCCAGCCGCTTTAGGCTTGCCTCGCAGGCTTGCGGTAGCCGCTGGCGGGAGGCATTCTGGGGATAAGCTTTGCTGACTAGGAACACCTGGTCGCGTAGGCCACGCAACGCTTCGCCAACCAGCCGCTCAGACTCCCCGTCGGCATACATCTCGGCCGTATCGATGAGCGTGAGCCCTAGTTCGACGCCAGCACGTAAGGTTGCTAGCTCATCGGCACGTTGAGCGGGCCGTTCGGCCATCATCCAAGTACCTTGGCCAAGCGCAGGTACGTGGGTACCGTCCGGAAAACGAATAGAGTTCATACCTCAATCAACGAATGGGGAGATTCGCTGGTTATTGGGGCCCTTATTGGACGGTTTCGATGGGCGCGTTTCCAGCCTGTATAGGTACTTTTTCGAGCCGTATTTTGCTGACCCTTATTGGAGTACCTTCAGGGCATGACAATCGTCGCCCTTTACGCTCGTGTCTCGACCAAGGATAAAGGTCAGAGCACGGAGAATCAGTTGCCCGAACTGCGGCGCTTTGCCCAGGTCCACGGGTACACTGTCTACAAAGAGTACGTAGAGTATGAGTCGGGCGGCACGGGCAAGCGCTCCGAGTTTCAAGCGCTTTTTGCTGATGCCCACCTTCGGCGCTTCGATTTGGTGTTGTTCTGGAGCTTGGACCGTTTCAGCCGGGAAGGAGCTTTGCCCACGCTGCAATACTTGAATCAACTGCAAGGCTGGGGTGTGGGCTATAAGTCCCTCACGGAGCAATACCTCGATTCTGTCGGCCTGTTTCAGGAGGCTATTATCTCCCTCTTAGCCACGCTGGCTAAGCAGGAGCGCATTCGGCTGAGCGAGCGCACTAAGGCGGGTATGGCCCGACGTAGGGCAGAAGGTGTGCTGATAGGGCCGCCCACCAAGAGCGCTGCGGTCATTGAGCAGATACGCGAACTGAAAAAACGTGGGTTATCGAATTATGCAATTAGCAAGACGCTGCGCGTATCAGCAAGCACCGTAGCCAAATACGCTTTTAGTTAAGTGGTTGGCCTAAAAAGTGACTAGCTGCTATCAGGTGAGATAGCAGTTTGCTGCCTTCAGACAGGAGAGGCAAAGAAGACTAGGTTCCTACTACCTACTCGCACCTAAGAGCTGCGCGACGAACCAGAGCCAAATTTCACCCGCGTTCCGTTATTTTTGCAGTGGTCTGACACTAGATTATTCTGGAAGTAGGACTCCCTGGGGCCACGCAAGTGGCCCCCTTTTTTGGCTAAAACAAAGGCCAGCAGCTTGTTGCTTGACTAGCAGATTGATGGGAGCCAGCCGATGAAAGTAGTCATGCGCCTCTTTCTCCAATACCGGCGGTTGGGCTCGAACAATTGCTTGGCGAAATAGGAGATGACGTCTACCATTTGGTCTGTGTACTGGCAGAATATTAATATGTAAGCATTTTGTCAAGTTTTTGCCGGTAGAAATTTGACAAAATGCTTTAACTGGTTGGCATACGCGGCCCTGATTACAAGTGGAAACCTATAGCGATTGGCCAAGTTGGCCAACCTGGCCAACTTGGCCAATCGCTATACTAACAGCTTTGCTACAAGAGAAGGGGAGAAGCTGCATGTTCGGCTCACTGCAATAAACTAGTCGGCAGCTGGCCCAGCCATTCGCTGCATTTAGAAAGCTAATTATCATCTATTCGCACCGCGACTACTTTCGTGCTACTACCTGCTGACTGGCTTTTTTTAAGCAACCAAGCTTATTTATTAGGGGCTTATTGTGTAACGTGCTGTACTCTGACTTTGAAACCCGCTGGCTGAAATCGGGCGGCGTGGGCCAACTATAGCCTGTTTCTGACCGGCCTCTGCGACTCATTGGGCGTAATTAATGACTCACAGGTAATAATGAAGCATCCGGGTTGCCTCTTGTTTGATATTGTCACGCAATACTAGTGGAGCTACTACTTCTACATCCCCGCCGTAGCTCAGTAGCAAACTCACCAACTCACGCGTTGGTACTAAGTATAGTGTTACTTCACCGGTTTCGTCATCTACTCGTTGTGATGCATGTAGCGGTTTAGTCAGCACATAGGGTAAGCGCTTTGCTGCAAATCGTAGCCTTATTTCTGCTAATTCTGCCTCAGGCAGAATAGAAACTCCTATTAGGTTAGTGAAAAACTGGCTTACCTCTCCTTCGTGCTGAATGAATGACAAATCAGCCTTTGCTATATGCTGAATACGGTCTAACGCAAATATTGACAAAGCTTCTTCCCACTTGTCTCGCTGCGCAATTAGAAACCACCGCCCATTATACTGTTTCAGCAGATAAGGGTGCACCAGCAATTCTACTGGCTGCGAGGTTCCAAACGGCTGGTATAGTAGGCGTTGTACTTGCTTTTGCTGCACAGCTATATACAGCGGTTCTAGCCAACCTTGCCCCTGGTAACTAGTAGGCTGCTCAAATTGGCAAATAACACCTTGTGCGTCTTGCATTTGGCCACTTAGTCTCAATTCTAACCGCTCTACTATTCCTCCTAGCTCGTGTGATAGTCCCAAGCCTACCAATTGCTGCAACACACCAAATGCCTGCTGCAAAGCGGGCAAATCATTTACTGTTATGGGACTATTGAAGATTGAGTAATTAACCTCACTATAGTAATACCCGCGCTCCGATTCGAATAAGATAGGCGCATCGTATCCCGTTGCCCCACCCGGCCGCATATTCTTCAAGTCATCCCGTAGTGTCCGTATGCTTACGCTACCTGCACTATCTACATGTTCAGTCAGGGTTTCCGCCACTTGCTGCCGCAGGCGCTCAAAGCTCCATGTCTGAGTTGTCCGTTGCAAGCAGGCATCTATGGCTGCGTAGCGCAGCAAAGCATTTTTGGTAGGTGGCATAAAATTTTTCTGAAAATTACACACTGTGCAGATTGGCTGCACACCCCCACCTTTGCTTTGCACTGTCGACTCAAAGGATGTCGGCTTGTCTCTATTTTATGAAACGTCCGTCGGCCCCTTCGCTTAATCTGCAAAAGCAAATAACTAAGCTGTTTTCTATTATTCGAGAAGAAGGCCACACATCTTCCTATAGTATTGTTCCAGCGTTTCTCATCCTAGGCCGACTATCCACCATCTTCGGAGCGGATACATATTCCAGCCAAGCCTTTTATACTTCTGCGCTTAGTAGCAATAGCTACCAGAGAGAAGGAAACGCTGCAGATTCGGCATTGGCTTGGTTAGGAGATTACATGCTTCGTCTAAGTCCTAGTACGCGGCAGCGTCTAGTGCACGAAGTTGAGTTATTTAACCTGCCTACTCTCACGCAAGTAGAATTCGAAGACGTTGTTGATTTTGCCTTCGACCAACTTCCCCGTTACAACCACGGTTCGAGCGAGTTTTCGACACCAGCTGAGCTTACGGAATTTATTGCTTCTGTCTACGAGGCAAAGCCTGGCATGTGTGTGTACAACCCACAGGCTGGTACTGCTGCGCTTATATCTTTTTTAGACCCGGCAGTTATCTATGTAGGGCAGGAACAGAACGATGAGGTGCGCAAGCTAGCTTCTCTACGCTTGGTGGCACATCAGCGCTCTTCTGCCCAGTTACTGCCAGGTATAGCAGCTGAACAGTGGCCACAGTTGCCCGCGGCTGACCTGATTCTAGCTACTCACCCCGTATTTGGTGGCTCTAGTCGTGTAAATCGACTGTTGGCTGGCCTGCCTTCCAGCATGCCGGTCGATGCTGCATTCGTTCATGCCATTCTGCGTCATATGCAGCCGCAGAGTCGAGCTGTCATTCCTGTTGCATTTGGTTTTCTATTTCAGCAAGGCAAATCTTACCGCCTTCTTCGCGAAGAGTTGGTGACATCTGGTGTATTGGAAGCAGTTGTAGAGTTTCCAGTTGGCTTATTGTTACCGCACACCAATTTGCGGCTAGCCTTATTGATGCTCAATAAAGAACGCTCTTACGGTGCGCCAGTTTTGATGCTCGATGCGGAGTCATATATTCATCGCAAAGGCAAACAAGCTATTTTAGATACGACCGCCTTGTTGACCGCTTTAGCGCAACCAACTAGTGCATCTGGTGCTCATTTCATTGCTCCATCTGATTTTAGCCGGCACGACTATGATTTAAGTTATCGCCGCTACCTGCTGCCTGCTGAACCGGTCCAAAACCAAATCCGCTTCGAAGAAATAGTCGCGCCTATTCGTCTGCGCCACGAGCGGCCAGCGGAAGGCCGGCTGCTACGCATCCGGGACATGAAAGCAGACAATCTGAATTTTACGCTAGCCAGCAGTGAATTGCCTATTGACCAATTTAACGGTCGTTCGTTATTACCCCTGAAGCAGGATGCGCTGCTAGTTGCGCTCCAGGGTGGCCGACCCAAGCCTACCTGGTATACGCACCAGGCTGGAGACGAAGTATTCTTCTCGCCCAGTAGCATCCTGCCGCTGCAACTGAACCAGGATAAGGTGGTTCTCGACTATCTCATAGCCGAGTTGAATTCTGACTTTGTGCAGGAGCAGTTCCGCAGTATGAATAGAGGTATGGCAATGCCTACCGTGCGCAAAGCGGACTTATTACAGCTGATTATCAATCTGCCAAGCATAGTCGAGCAACATAATTTGGTTCGGCTAGCCAGCGAGCAAGCAACGAAAACTAAGCAAGTAGAGTCTAACGCGGCCCAGACCGAGCGCACACTCAAAGCTGAAGCATATGCGCAACTTGCCGCTCTAAAGCACGCTTTAGGGCGGCCACAGCTAAATCTGATTTCCAATGTGGACCTGCTTGAGGCCGCGATTCAGCGTGCCGCTTCTCATAATCAAGTGCTAGCTCCACATTCCCCTCTCTTTCCAGGCGAAGACTCAACTGTGCAGGATACACTCACGGCTATAAAAAGAGACCTTGAGTTTATGTTCCAAACGCTCAATCGTAATGAGGCCGTATTAGTATTGGATGAGTTTCCCCGCCAAACCGTAGACATTCTGGCCTTCCTACGTGAGGAAGTAGCGCTCACTCGTGCCAGTTTACCGCCGTTCACCATTACGCTGCAGGAGAATTTTATGCCTATGTTCAGCTTCCCTGGCAACAAGCCAAGAGTTGCTCAACGCATTGATTCAGTAATTATATTGGCTAATAAATATTTACTTAAGCTGCTGTTGAATCATATCATAGACAACGCCCAGCGGCACGGTTTCCATGAAATGCCAGTAGAACGCAATAAGATTAATATTACCGTCGAAGAATTGTTTCTTGACGAGAATCTGGATTCGTTTGCACTTGATATCACTATTGCCAATAACGGGCGCCCATTTCCGGTAAACTTCGACATCGCTCAACTTACTCGCAAAGGGGCTACCGTTGGTTCCACGGGTAACACAGGCATTGGCGGGTATGAAGTCAAGGAAATCATGAACTACTTCGAGGGTGAACTTGAGATTGTCAGTCAGCCCGAAAGTGACTTTCCCGTAACCTATCGGTTGGAACTACCAGTCGTTGACGTTCAATATAAAAAAGGTTAAGTAATGGGCCACTACCGCGTCTTGTGGATTGACGATGAGTACCAGCAACTCACAGCTTTCAGTAAGCTAGCGCTTTTAAACGATATTGTCTTGGTTCCTTTTCAGTCTACTGAAGAGGGAATGGCTTATCTGGCGGCGAACATGAATACCATCAACGCCGTGCTTCTCGATGCCATGGCATTTCAAAAGAAAGGCCAAGAAGAAGGTACAGAAAGCCGTAAGGCGCTCTACGAGGCGTGGGAGCAGATTACGGCGCTTGGTAGTGCTCACCAAAAACCATTGCCTCGCTTTGTACTTACCGGTCAGCTCAGTCTTTTGCGGGATACAGGTTTTCAAGAGCAGTACGAAGGCTTCTTTCGTAAAGGCTCTAGCGAGGAAAATCAGCGTTTATTCGGAGCCATCAAGCAGGCCATCGACGACTTACCCCAAGCCCAGCTCCGGCACCGCTACGCCCCAGCATTCGCCGCCTGCACTCCTGATGTAGTCAGCGAAAAGGCTGGCCGGATGCTCTTAGAGGTTTTACAAGCTATCGACAATCCTCAAACTAATCACCAGGACGACACTAAGTTTAATACGCTACGCATCATTATTGACGAGGTGTTTGCCGCCGCCATCCGCCACCAGCTATTGCCTGCCCAATGCGTTTCGCGAGGTGAAATCAATCAGCGAAATTGTAGCGACATCTTGAGTGGTAAACCAAAAAAGGTTTCTGATACAGAGGTAGCTACGCCCGCAACTACGCTATTGCCAGCTATCCTGGCAACTGCTGTAAATACCTGCCTCGACCTCACTAGCACAGCTTCGCACGGCGATAGAGTTAACACCACCTCCGCCCTAGCCGGACTTCGCCAGACAGTTCGTACGCCATACTTACTCGTCGCACTCACCCACCAGATTATGGACTTGCTGGTCTGGTTTAACACTTTGCGTCTTGATACTGACCGGCTAGCCCGCCATCAAGGTGCCTGGACGATTAGCGCTGCACGTCCACGGTAAGCCTGATTCTTGATACTATCACGTCAAGATGCATCTGATAAGGTGCGGTAGGTAGCGCATAAGCAGGCTAACATGGTTGGCCCATTTTACGATGCCTGATTCGGTGCTGCTTACTTTAGCATTCCGTTCCCCACCTGCCTAAATGCTTACCCCCGAACAGCACGCCCGCCAACTCATTGATGCGCAACTAACCAGTGCTGGCTGGCTCGTGCAGGATTATAAGCAACTCAATCTGGGAGCCGCCGCTGGTATTGCAGTGCGGGAATATCCGACAGCTTCTGGCCCAGCCGACTACGCCTTGTTGATTGATAGGCGTCTGGTAGGTATTGTGGAGGCCAAAAAGGAAGGAACTTCCCTCACGGCCGTGGCTGAGCAGACGGCCCGCTACCGTAGTAGTGCCACTAAGCACGCCCAGCGCGTGTCCGACGAGCTGCCCTTCGGCTACGAGGCCAATGGACAGGAAATCCGCTTTATCGACGCGCGCGACCCCGAGCCGCGCTCGCGGCCGGTGTTCGGCTTTCATCGGCCCGAGACGTTGCGCGACTGGACCCGGCAGATTGGTACGCTGCGGGCGCGGCTACGGACGATGCCCACCGTGACGACGACTGGGCTACGCGACTGCCAGATTGAGGCGTTGCGCAATCTCGACGTGAGCTTGAAGGACGACCGGCCGCGGGCGCTAATTCAGATGGCCACGGGCTCGGGCAAGACCTTCACGGCGGTGTCGTTCATTTATCGGCTCATCAAGTTTGCGGGAGCCAAGCGGGTGCTGTTTCTGGTGGACCGGGGCAACCTGGGGCGGCAGACCTTGCAGGAGTTTCAGCAGTACACCGCGCCGGATGATGGACGCAAGTTTACGGAGCTGTACAACGTGCAGCACCTGACCTCAAACCAGCTCGACTCGGTGAGCAAGGTCACCATTACCACCATTCAGCGGCTGTACTCGATGCTGCGGGGCGAGGCCGAGTACGATGCGGGCAACGAGGAGCGCTCGGGCTTCGAGCTGAATACCGACGCGCCGCAGCGGCCCCGCGAGGTGGCCTACAACCCGGCCGTGCCACCCGAGGCTTACGACTTCGTGGTGATTGACGAGTGCCACCGCTCCATCTACAATGTGTGGCAGCAGGTGCTGGAGTATTTCGACGCCCACCTCATCGGCCTCACGGCCACGCCGGCCAAGCAAACCTTCGGTTTCTTCAACCAAAACCTGGTGATGGAATACAGCCACGAGCGCGCCGTGGTGGATGGCGTGAACGTGGGCTCCGACGTATTCCGCATCCAGACCGAAATCACGGCGCGGGGTTCTCGCATTGAGGCGGGCAGCGCTGTGAAGCGCATGGAGCGCCAGACCCGCAAAAAGCGCTGGGAAACCCTCGCCGATGATTTGGTGTACTCGGGCACGCAGCTCGACCGCTCGGTGACGGCTCCCGACCAGATTCGGACGGTGCTGGAGGAGTGGAAAGCCCGCCTGTTTACAGAGCTGTTTCCGGGGCGCAGCCTCGTGCCCAAGACGCTGATTTTTGCCAAGAGCGACCACCACGCCGACGAAATCGTGGATTTGGTGCGCGAGGTATTTGGCAAGAGCAACGAGTTTTGCAAGAAGATAACCTACGCGGCCGAGGAGAAGAGCGACGAGCTGATTAAGAAGTTTCGCAACGACTTCAACCCCCGCGTGGCCGTGACGGTGGACATGATTTCGACCGGTACCGACATCCGGCCCCTGGAGTGCCTACTGTTCCTGCGCGACGTGCGCAGCCGGGTGTACTTCGACCAGATGAAGGGGCGCGGCACCCGCATCATCAGCCCCACCGATTTGGAGGCTGTGACCAGCGACGCCACCGCCAAAACCCGCTTCGTGCTGGTGGATGCCGTGGGCGTGACCGACTCCGAAAAGAAGGACACCGAGAGCGTGGAGCGCCAGCCCGGCGGCCTGGGCTTCGAGAAGCTGCTGCACGCCGTAGCCCAGGGCAACCACGAGCCCGCCCAGCTGCGCAGCCTGGCCACCCGCCTGGCTAGGCTCGACCGCCAGCTCACGCCCGACGACCGCGCCGCCGTACAGGCCGCTACCGGTGGGGCCACTGTGCAGCACTTGGCCGCCCGCCTCTACGACGCCGTGGACCCCGTGAAGCAGGAAGCCGAAGCCCTGCGCCTGGCCACTGCCGAGGCCCGCGCCGCTGGCCAGCCCGCCCCCGGCGAGCCCGGTGCCCCCCTCGCCGAGCCTACCGATGCCCACTGGCAGGAGGCCGTGCGCCAGCTCACCGACACGGCCGTGCTGCTCTTTGACGACCCGGCCCTGCGCACGCTGCTCACTAAGGTGCACGCCCAGCACGACCTCGTGATTGACCTCGTGAGCCAGGACCGGGTGCTGCACGCCGGCTTTGAGGGCGAGCGCACCTCGCCCGAGGCGGCGCAGGAGGCTCTGGCCCGGCAGCGAGTCGACAAGTTTCAGGCATTTATTGCGGCGCATAAGGATGAAATCACGGCCTTGCAGCTGCTGCACAACCAGCCCTACGCCCGCCGCGCCGTCACCTTCGCCCATATTCGGGAGCTAGCCCAGGCCCTGCGCCTCGACAACCCGCAGCTCACGCCCGAAAGCCTCTGGGCGGCCTATGAGCAGCTCGAAAAGGCGCGGGTACGCGGGGCCGGCCCCAAAACCCTACTCACTAACCTCGTCAGCCTCGTGCGCTTTGCCCTGCACCAGACCGACACGCTCACCGCCTACCCCCTCACCGTGGACGAGCGCTACCACGCCTGGCTGGCCGCCCAGGCCACGGCCGGCCGCAGCTTCAGCCCCGAGCAGCAGCAGTGGCTGCTCATGATGAAGGAGAAAGTGGCCACCTCCCTCAGCGTCGATGCCGAAGACTTCACCCTGCCGCCCTTCGTGGACCAGGGCGGTTACGCCCGCGCCCGCCAAGTGTTCGGGGCCGATTTGCAGCAGCTGGTGGATGAGCTGAACGAGGCGCTGGCTGCGTAGCCTATTATCCTCTTTTTAAAAAGTAAGCTACGCGGGCGCTGCCGGCTAGCCAGATGAACCGAATGAACGAAGAACAGGAATTGCCGCAGGGCTGGGTTACCGCCAAGCTTGATGAAATAATGACGCCGGTTCGGGGTATTGCTTTTCCAAAAGAAGTTAAAGCTCATGCTCCGGCAGAAGGTCATATAGCTTGCCTACGCACTACAAACGTCCAAAAAAATGTCGAATGGGGCGACTTATGGTTTATTCCACGACAATATGCAAAAAGAGATGACCAAATCATTCAGCCGCTAGACATTCTCATTTCGACTGCAAACAGTTATGAGCTTGTGGGCAAAGTCGCGCAGGTTCATGCCATTCCACATCAAGCAACTCTAGGAGCTTTCATCTCCCTTCTGCGGGTGAAAGCGCCCTTTGATGCTAAATTTTTTTACCATTATCTGTCGGCTTCCGCTACGCAAGAAGCTATTCGAGGCTTTGCGTCGACTACGACCAATATTTCAAACGTTTCAACGGGCAAGCTTGCCACTTTAGATGTAGTGGTTCCGCCCCTGCCCGAGCAGCGGCGCATCGTGGCGAAGCTGGAGGAGTTGTTCAGTAAGCTGGATGCGGGCGTGGCGGCCGTGCGCCGCACCCAGGCCCTGCTGAAACGCTACCGCCAATCGGTGCTACACGCCGCCGTCACGGGCGAACTCACCCGCGCCTGGCGCGAAACCCACCCCACGGCCCACGCCGAAACCGGGGCTGCTCTCTTGCAGCGCATCCGCGCCGAGCGCCGGGCGCAGTGGGAAGCCGCCCAGGTAGCCAAGCGCGGCGGCCAGCTCCCGCTGGGCGAGGGCTGGAAGTCGAAGTATGTGGAGCCGGAAGCAGTGGATACGGAAGGGCTGCCGGAGTTGCCGGAGGGGTGGGCGTGGGCAACCAGCGAACAGCTTTGCTCCTCGGTTGCAAGCGGTAGCACCCCGAAGCCGGAAGAACTTTTTGCTGACAAAGGCGAAATCCCTTTCCTCAAGGTTTACAACCTGACCAAAATCGGCCATCTTGACTTTACCAATAAGCCCACTTTCATCCGTGAGCAGATTCACAACGGGCAATTAAATCGGTCTAGGGTCAATCCCGGCGATGTGCTCATCAATATCGTCGGCCCGCCTTTGGGCAAGGTTTCGATAGTACCAGACCAGTTTCCTGAGTGGAATATCAATCAGGCAATTGTAGCTTTTAAAGCTGTACCGGGCTACTCGAATAAGTTTTTGCTGACTAGCCTACTAACTGAAACGATAATGAATTGGCTGTTACGCACAGCCAAGACGACGACGAGCCAAGTCAACCTATCGGTAACAGTTTGCCGCCAATTGCCCCTGCCGTTACCTTCCGAAGCCGAGCAAGCCGAAATCGTAGCGGAAGTAGAGCGCCGCCTCACCGTGCTCGACGCGCTGAGCCAGACCCTCACTGATGAACTGCGCCGCGCCGAGCGCCTGCGCCAAAGCATCCTGCACCAAGCCTTCACCGGCCGCCTCGTGCCCCAGGATGCCACCGATGAGCCGGCCGCCGCTCTGCTGGCCCGCCTGCGCGAAACAGCCATCCAGCCCAAGACCCGCAAAGCCAAGGAAACACCTGCTGCTCCGGCTAAGGAGAAGAAACCGCGTGGGCGCAAACCCGTCGATGCTACGCAAATTGACTTTTCTTTTACAGGTGAGTAGCTTTTTCGAACCCGTGCGCTTATCCATCTTCCTGGTTCTGGCTTTGCTGCTGACCCCCTTCTCTGGTATCTGCCAGAGCTATTCTTCCCTCCGCTCAGACTTCGTGCAGGCCCTGTTTAGCGACAACGCCGACCGGTACAAACGAGAGATAGAGTCGTTCATTAGTGAACCCGAAAACGCGGCGCAGAAAGCTGATGCTGAGGCATTATTGTCGGTATTCAAGCTACTGAACGACGATACCAGCGAGCAGCCATACGTGTGCCGGTTCAATCAAGCGATGCGCGAAGTGGGGCTGGCTTACAGTGCCGCCGCTACGACTAGTCCCTACTTGCAAATTCTCAAAGTGCATATAAATGGGCATTATATCGTGCTACTGAAGAACACCCATCGGCAAAGCGGCTACATGGCCTATTTTACGGGGGCTTCGCTCGATAAAACCGGCACCTCCCGTATCAGCCGCGGCATCGGCCCCTACAGCTGCGCCCGCATGACCCGTACTGAAAAGCCTTACACCTACGCGTTCACTGGTGCGAAGAAGAACGAGTTCAGCTTTGATGAACAGGTACCTTGCCCGTAAAAGCAATTAGCATCCACCTGCCTCTTAGTAGCTAGCAAGTTACTCGCTCCTCATTCTGCCCGGTGGCAGTGTATTGATTGTCTTTAGCTTTATGCCTGAGTCACACGTCTACGAAAAGAAAAGCTACCGCAAGGCCTTCGGCCCCACGGCCGACCTGAGCGACTTGGCTAAAACCTGCGTGTGCTTAGCTAACGCTCAGGGTGGCCTGCTGCTTATCGGCATCGAAGACCGTGACGAGGCTCCGCCCGCCGGCCAGCAGCTCGATGCCGACGAAGTGAACGCGATGCTGAAGAAGCTCAGCACCCGTTCTGTGAATGTGAGCTTGGCCGCCCCAGAAGTCATCACGGCCCCCAACGGCGGGCAGTACCTACAGCTGGCGATTAGTCCCTCGCTACACGTGGTAGCTACCACCTCCGACGGACGTACCTACGCCCGCCTCAGCGACCAGTGCCAGCCCGTATCAGGTGAAGACCTCCGTCGGCTGGTGTACGAAAAAACGGGCCTGCAGTGGGAAATTCGCCCCGTGCCAGACGTGTACCTCGCTGATTTGGCACCCAATGAAATTCGCTTCTTCGTGGACAAGGTGCGCGCCGCTGGCAAGGTTAGCGCGTTCGTGCTGGCCAAATCTGATACGGAGTTGTTGGAGTATTTCGGCCTGCTCGATGCGCACGGCCAGGCCACACACTTGGGTGTGCTCTGGCTGGGCACCCCTTACCAGCGCCAGCGCCTCAGCTTCGGCCTGCTGGTGCAATACGTGGTGTATAACCAGCAGGAACAGAAGGTACGGAAGGAAATCTGGCTCGACCACCGCTTCAACCCAGCTCAACTATTGGATGAAGTGCTGCGTGAAGCCGTTGAGTTGCATTACTCCGACGAGATTCCGTGGGGCAGCACCCGCCGCCTAGTGCGCCACTATCCACCCGATGTGCTACGCGAGCTACTAGCCAACGCTTTTGCCCATCGCCTCTATACCACGGCCACCGACGTTTTCATTCAAGCCTACCCCGACCGGCTGGAAATTACCAGTCCTGGTGGCCTGCCACTAGGCGTCACGCCCACGACCATTTTGCAGGAGCACCAGCGGCGCAACCCGCACCTGGCCGCTACTTTTCAAGCCACTGGCCTGATGGAAGGCGAAGGCTCAGGTTACGACCTGATTTACGAGCAGCTCAGCCGCGACGCCAAACCTCTGCCCGACGTGGATGATACCGGCACTAGCCTGCGTGTGACGCTCCGCTCGCAGCGTCCTGACGCCGATACGCTGCGCCTACTTGATTACCTGAGTTCTCACTACGTCTTCAGTCAAAAGGAAGTCATCGTGCTGGGCCTCATTGCTCGGCAGCGCCGCCTGAGTGCTACCGCCCTTACCCAGGCATTGCAGCTGCGGCAGGAAGAGCGTACCCGCTCCTGGTTGGGCCGTTTAGTCGAGTGGGGCATCGTGCAAACCCAAGGCATGCGCAAAGGCACCGAGTACGTGTTGAACCCGGAAGTTTTTGCGGCGGCTAACCTGCAAGTAAAGCCCACGCTCAAAACTATCGAGCCTCACTTGCTACGTGCCCTGCTTACCGAGGACCTGCGGGTCTATCCGAATAGTTCGCTGGCCGAAATCCATCACCGACTAGGCGAAGAATTAGGCGCGCACCTGCTACGCCGCCAGCTGCTGCAAATGACTCAGAATGGTCTGGTCGAACCTAGTGGAGCCAACCGTAACCGCCGGTATTCGCTGGTGGCTAAAAAATAATAACTGTTGAATAACTCAATCCCAAAAAGGTGCCTGTAGATAACCAGAAGGCTTTTTTTGTTTTCTTGCTCGTTCAACAAGTGTTGAATAAACGTCTAATAACTACCCGCCGTCGCCTCGAATAACCGTTGGCTGACGTCGCCTAATACTGCTGTTAACGCTCCTTTCTTATGCGCCAACCTACCCTCAATGCTACTGCTCAATCGCTCGTCCAACGCGTTTGGGGCTACGCCACTGTGCTCCGCGACGACGGCGTGGGCTATGGCGACTATGTCGAGCAAATTACTTACCTGCTGTTTCTAAAAATGGCTGATGAGCAGGCTGGCGCACCCAACGCCCCCGCTGTGCCCGAAGGAAAGGACTGGGCCAGCCTTCGCCACCTCGAAGGCGATGCGCTGGAAGTGCAATACCGCCACATCCTCAATGACCTAGGTAAGGAACCCGGCATGCTGGGCGTCATCTTTAAGAAGGCGCAGAACAAGATTCAGAACCCCGCCCGCCTCAAGCACTTGATGGTGTTAATTGACCGCGAAAACTGGTCAGGGCTGGGCTTCGACGTGAAGGGTGAGATTTATGAAGGCCTGCTCCAAAAGAACGCTGAAGATGTAAAGGGTGGTGCAGGCCAGTACTTTACGCCGCGTCCCCTTATCCAAGCTATTGTTGAGGCCGTAGCGCCGCATCCTGGTCAGACCATCTGCGACCCGGCTTGCGGTACCGCCGGCTTCTTGCTGGTTGCCCGCGACTACCTCGTGGACACCTACGGAGCCGAGATGGACCGCGAGCAGCTCAAGTTCCTGCGCGACCACACCTTTCATGGCACCGACATCGTGGACTCGGTAGTGCGCCTGGCCGCCATGAACCTCTACCTGCACGGCGTGGGCTCGACAGAAAGCCCAGTCAAAAATCAAGACTCTCTGCTTTCCGACCCTGGCGAGCGGTACGACTTTATCTTGGCCAACCCGCCTTTCGGCAAGAAGAGTAGCATCACGGTGATGAGCGAGGAAGGCCAGACCAGCAAGGACACGCTCAGCTATGAACGCACCGACTTCGTAGCCACCACCAGCAATAAGCAGCTCAACTTCGTGCAGCACATCTACACCATTCTGCGGGTGGGTGGCACAGCCGCCGTGGTGCTACCTGACAACGTACTCTTCGAGGGTGGAGCGGGCGAAAATATTCGCCGCAAGCTTTTGCAAGACTGCAATGTACATACCTTGCTACGCTTACCTACGGGCATCTTCTACGCCCAAGGCGTGAAGGCTAACGTCATTTTCTTTGAGAAGCGGGCCGCCGCCGAGAAGGCCCAGACCAAAGAGCTATGGGTGTACGACCTACGCACCAACCAGCACTTTACACCCAAGAGTAATCCGCTCACATTAGCTCACCTCCAAGACTTTATTCAGTGCTACGGCGCGCCCGGCCAGCATGCCCAGCGCCAAGAAACTGAGCAGTTTCACCGCTATGACTTAGCCCAACTGCTGGCCCGTGACAAGGTAAATCTAGATATCTTCTGGCTCAAAGACGATGCCTTAGAGGATAGTGCTACTCTCCCTGCCCCTGATGTGCTGGCTCTCGAAATTACCGAGAACCTACAAGCTGCACTGGCGCAGTTTGCTAGCATCGCCGAAGAATTGGAGGTAGAGGTTTGAAAAAGTCCTGCCAGTTCCATTGCAGTTATTGCTGCTGGTTAATGAGTTCAGGTAGTCCAGCCACAAGTTTTGAGGCACCCGTCAATGAGCAGCAAAAGCAGACGCTGGCTGAATGTATGGGTGTGGCGCGAGAAAACTTCGCCACTGTGCGCCTATATGCGCTGTTATGCGACGCAACCACTCAAAAATCGAGAAATATGGCGCTAGGTATCGCCACTGGACAAATCAAGGATGTAGTAGCTGGCATTGCTGGTACGCTTCTCGCACAGTATAGTATCGCCATGTCAATAGGCCTGCCCGTAACGGTGCTTGCTCTGAAACATAGCTTATTTGCTTTCTGTGCTACACAGCCTGCTGGTGCGGTGTAGTTGGGTTAAAGCATGAAAAGCCCCGATTCCTAGTAAGGATGCTGGGGCTATATTAGCCTCATGGATGCCGACTACATTAGCGAACTGGACAAGCGCCGAGATTACTTCCTGGAAGTATATAAATCTGCTGGGGAAGAGTTTGACAAGCAGGTCGTGTACCTGTCAGGAGGGGGGCTTGTCCTGACTATTGGCTTTGTCAAGGATATAGTGAAGCTATCAGCAACTGCTTACCTACCCTTCCTGCTGCTGAGCTGGATTCTATTTGCAGCAACACTACTAATCAACCTATGGTCACATAAGGCTTCAGCTGCTTCGACCGACCCGCTAATAACCCAAGTGCGATACTTAAAAGAATGTCACTTGGAAGGGGTTGAGCCGGATAAAGAGCGCATTACAAACTTGGAAACCGAAACGGCAAGAAAAAGAAAACTAGTCTCATGGCTGAATGCTGCTTGCGTTTGGCTCTCCGTTTTAGGAGTGCTATCTTTCATTGTTTTCACCGCTATCAACGTAATCTTTCATGCCTAGCAATTCACCAATCAAAACCAAAGTAGGGTGCCCAGTAGAGGAAGTTCGGGGGTTAGTCGTTCCGGCCGCCATGGCCGCAATGCCGCGTCCTGCTTCTGTACCGCAACCTTCTATATCTTCTGCCACTTCATCTTCGCAAGACAATGGCAAAAACAGCTAAGCCTACATATACAACTCGCCCCGAAAAGACCAAGGTTCAGGGCGGTGCCGAGTTGCCTTCCAGTATAGTAATAATGCCAAAAGTGCCCACTATAACTACGCCAACGACCAAGGGGCCAAAAGAATAAAGTATTAAAAGGCAAAAGCCCTCACCTAATAAGGTAGAGGGCTTTTTATGTTATAAAAGCGAGTATTTACAATACTTCGATAGGTATTTAATGTTCTGCCAACCAGTTGCCAATTAAAAGCAGTGCTGCATGACTTAATCCGTGTGCCCGAAGGTTAGAATTAGTAACAGGAAAAGAAGATTGCCCCGAATCATGTCGCAACGGCCTCTTTATTGGGAGTCGCGGCTTTTGGGCATACGGAGCACTCACTTCAGCATCTTCAGATAAGCGGCCGCTTTCAAGCAATAGAATGCAAGTGAATAAGGCGCTTCATCATATAATTAGCCTGCTCTTGGTCGAAGGTTCTAAATCTGCGGTCCGTTGCTAAGCTGCTTTCGTAAGATTCTCTCACCCAAATCTCAGAAGAGCTTCTACTGGTGGCTATTAGATAGCCCGTGATTCGTAGCGATATCTTTCCACTATCCCAATCTTGCTCATATTTAATCTCAAGCTGCCCCTCTTTGCAGTCGAAGGAGAGATTTCTAACTGACTCATCAAAAGGCTCAGGAAGGCCAGCTTCTAAGGCAACAAATTTTTTGATTGTCTGCCAAGGATATAGAACACCCTCGTATTGTATCCCTGCATTTTCTTGAAATCCATCATTTACTTCATTATAGAAAGCCTTCCAAGAGGAGTAATGGGGAGGCGGGGACTGAAGCTGCATCGAACTGAATGTTTGTTTAGAATGGATGCAAGGTAGCAAAAAGCTTCGTTTCTCTTAAAAAAAGCTGGGTTAGTGCAGCGGCAGAATAAGAGTAGTTTTGCGAAAAGCTTAAAACGTACAGCATGGACTTAACTAGATTCAGACAGTGGGCCGGCAAAGCAATGGCCAACTACGAAACCCGCTTTACTTATACTGGTGAGGTTAATCCTTACACTGCCTTTGCTGAGAATCTAGAACCAGTCACAGAGGATAAGCTACAGAGTCCTGAGTACCGGCGTAAAAATCGCATGATGCTAGCCTCTGGCATCACTGACAATAATAATCAAGAGATTTATGAAGGCGATATTTTGGAGGTGTACACTGCTAGAACTCCTACTAGCAGTCGTTCTGTACGCGGTTACGTGGAGCATTTTCCTGATAAGGGCTTTTTGGTGTGCCACCTCCCAACAGCTTCAGATGTTTCAGTAGCTGGCTTAGACTGCGAAGTAGTTGGTAACTTCTTCGATTCACCCGAATGGATTGACAGCTTTGGTGCCTATAAAGCATTAGTAGAACGGTGGACTCGATGACAGTTGCTGCCTATGCGCGCATCTCGACCAAGGACAAAGGCCAAACCGACGAAAACCAATTGCGCGAGTTGCGCTCCTTCGTCGAGTGACTGGGCTACTAGTCCACAAGGAATAGACAGTCGGCTGGTCGAGGACGCACAAGGTTTGCCCGCGGGCCCCGGGTTGCTGCGCCAGCGGGGTCACGGCCACCTCAAACTCGTGCAAGGGGGCCTCCATTGGCAAGCGGGCTGCGTAGCCGGTGGTAGAGGCATTGCTGGCCGACCGGGCTCACCGTGGCATCGAGCAGTCCAAAGAGTAAGTTGCCGTTCAGGTCCGCCCAGGTTTAGTCCGGCAGGCGCTGGTAGGCGGGCTCGTGCTGCACGTGGTGGTAGTGAGCCACCAAGGAGAAGTAGAGGGAACGCGCAGCCGGCGGGTGCTAGGCCCCTACAGGCGGCGTAAGCGCGTGCGGGAAGAAGTCCACGTGAGAACAAGAGTAGCTACCAGGGCATGGGAAGTGAGGTGGTGCCGCTGGTAATTACGAGCAGCGCGAATGGTAGCGAAGTGATGCTTATAAGAAAAGTGCCCTGCTAGTGCTCAGTCAGGGGAATTAGCTACCCTAATTTTCTGATAGTGTCGGTCAAGTTTGACGCGGGCTTTTTCGAGGGTAAACTGCCAGTGGACGGTGGCCTGGGCGGCGTTGCGCTCGGCTACGCAAGCCGTGACGTGGGCCGTGAGTTGGGCAAGGGTGGGGATACGTTGGTGCAGGCACTGGCGGACAATGGCCGAGAGCTCAAGTTAGACCATGTTGAGCCAGGACGCGTTTTTGGGCGTGTAGTGCACCTCAAAGCGCGCGGCCAGCGCCCGGGCTTCGGCGGCGGGCAAGTGCTGATAGAAGACGGCATCGGTGTGGGTGTTGAGGTTATCCTGCACGAGCACGATTTTCTCGGCCTGCGGGTAGTGGGCACTCAGTTGCTGCATGAAGCGGCAGTAGTCGGCCCCGGTGCGGCGGGCCGAAACCTCGACTAGGCGCTGGCCGAGGCCCGGCTCGAAGGCCACTAACAGACAGGCCGTGCCCTGGCGCACGTAGGTGCTGCTCTCCCGCCGGGGCCGCCCGGCTTTGGCCGGCTGCTGCTCTACGGCGGGCTGGGCCGGCACCGGCGGCAGGGGCTCGACGGGCTGGGCGTGCAGTACGCAGGGGCGCTCATCGAAGCAGACGACGGGAAAAAGTGGGTGGTAGGGTCGCTCGTAAACGGCCAGCACGTCCTCCATGCGGGCTACGAAGGCTGCATTCACTGCCCCCAGGCACCAGTGCTGCTGGCGGTGAGGCTGCAGTTCGTTTTTTTGAGCACCTGGCTCACCGTCTCGTGCGAAATAGTGTCGACCAAGCACAGTTCCACCGCCTTATCGGCCAGCAGGCGCAGGGTCCAGCGGCTGTGGCCTACCGGGGCCGGCGTGCAGGCCAGCGCCGTCAGGGCTGCTCGCTGGGAGCCGTCAAAGCGGCGCGGGCCGCCGCTACGCGGGGCCTCAGCCAGCGCGGCTTGCCAGCCCGCTGCTTCGTAGCGGCGGCGCAGTTGGCTCACGGCCTGGCGGCTCAGGCCCACGGCTTTACCGGCTGCTTGCTGGCCCATTCCGGTGGCCAGCGCTAGCAGGGCCTGGGCGCGGCGTACCGCCCGCACGGAGCGGCGACCGGTGTGGGTAAAATTTTCCAGGGCAGCCTGGTCAGCTGCTGGTAAGATAAAAAGGGTGAGGGGACGGGCCATAGGCCCTTAACTCTGAGTACCTTATTTTGTTGCCTAATTCGCTTGACTAAGCACTAGTAGCAACCTGCGCCCAGAGCCAGCAGTGGCACTATTACTGGGCTTATTCTATGTACAGAGACGAAACCCACGTCGAATGCGATATATGCGCTCGCAACTCAAAATTCTATTTTCCTCAAGGTGTCATTTAACTACCTTCATCACAAATGATTATCTTTCCGCCCATGTAATGCATAATTACATGAGCGTTATTGGCTCTGTCCATCCATCTTATATGCCGCCCCGTAAAGTCCGCTCCGATATCAAAATCGGTAATCTAGAAAAAAAGCTTGGTCTTGATAAAGGGGCTATTCGCAATCCGGATGGAACCGATGCCCGGAGCGATAAAAAGTTAGGCACACTACGGGCAGAATACCAGCGCATGTATGGTGGTCCTGCAGTCCGTGCGGGTAGCACCGGCTTACCCAAAAAGGCTGCTGCATCGGCAGCGCCTAAAAAAGCGGCAGCACCGAAGAAGGCCGCAGTTCCTAAAAAGCCGGCAGTACCAGCCCGCAAAACTGCTTCTCGCAAGAAATAGCTGTGTTGGCCATATGAAGAACCGCCGAAAGACCATTCATCGCAAGAAGCACGCGGACTACGACTATAATGTCTTTATTAACTGTCCTTTTGATAAGGATTTTAAAGAGCTATTCCGTGCAATGGTGTTCACCATCCATGCTTGTGGTTTCGCCGCACAGTGCGCTTTGGAGGATAATAACCAAACCAATCGCCTACAACGCATCATGGACCTCATTGGTGAGTGCCGCTTTGGCATCCATGACCTCTCTCGTATCGATATTGGCAAGATGCCACGCAATAATATGCCCCTGGAATTAGGTTTATTCATGGGCTGCCGACAGTTTGGGCTTGCACACGACCAGTTAAAGGAATACCTCGTTCTCGACAGTGACCCTCACCGTTACAAACAACACATTACTGACCTAGGCGGTGAAGACCCCGGCAGCCACAATAATGAGCCAGAACTGATGATAGCTTGCGTTCGCGACTGGCTCCGGCCTTATGCGAAGGAACAAGATGGCCGACTTATTCCTAGCGCGTCGCTATTAGCTGAACGCTATTTACTATTCAAAGTGGAAGCGCCCACTCTCTGCGCCGAATACGAATTAGTGTTTAGAGAACTTGAATTCCCAGAATATCAACCTATCGTAGTAGAATGGATGCGAAGGGGTCAGGCTACACTGAAAGCTCTTCAAAATCTCGATAAACACACCTTGCAAACAGTATAAGATACGAATTTTTCGTATAGAAAACAATTCAGCATCACTACTTGATTGTCAGTTCTTCATGAACAACACCGATGCAAAAGCAAGTTAAACTTTCAGAGATAGATAAAATCAAGAATAAGGATTATAAAATCAAAGTTTTGAGAATGGACTACTGTAAACGAAAGCTGGGTGGAATTTATCTATTCGACCAGCAACGGCCTGATGCTAAGCATCCATTCGCTATTCTAGGTCTAATTGATGCCTTCACCTATTTAGGTTGTATGATTACTCATGGTGACCCTAATGAATATGAAGACAATTTGCCTATGCAACCGAATTTTTTCGAGGATAAAGATGAAAACGGCGATCCAGCGACAGTTCGTTATACAGTGAATGAAAAGGGTATTCCGTCGCACTTTGTAAGAGTCGGGCTTAGAAAAGGCATAGATTTAAGCCTGAACCCAGCTGGCCTGCTGACAAGAGAAGGATTCGACCATATGCTTAGCTTTATTGAAAAGTCAGACCCAGAACGATGGATTAGCTATAAAAAGCACTCCTATGCTAGAAGAAGAAAACGCCTTCATCTTATTAATACACAAAATTGGAGGAAAAGCAGATGAGTGCCGCCAACTACGCCCATGTTAGCACGCAAGGCAAAGGTCAGACCAATGAAAACCAGCTACAAGAGCTGCGTGCCTTTGCTGAACTTCTGGGCTATTCTATATACCAAGAGTACTGCTGCCAAGAAAGCGGTGGCAGCGCCGAGCGTACCCAGTTACAACAACTCTTCACCAATGGTCACTAGCGGCGCTCCGATGTGGTAATATTCTGGAATACAGACTATTTTAGCCGGAAAGTGGTAAATAAGATGCGCAACCACCTCCAGCGTCTGAAGCGACTGGCGTGCAGTTCAAGAGTCCTTCACCGAGCAGTATATCAGCAGCGCTGATGTGTTCAATGATGCCATCCTCGCGGCCATTGCTAAAAAAGGAGCGAGTGCTCTTCTTCAAGAGCATTAAGGCAGGACAGGACGGAGTGATAAAAGCTTAGCCGCTCCACGCTTGATGCTGCTAAAGAGGCTGAGCTACACCGTTTGCGTGGGGAGGGAATAAGCTTTAAAAAATTCAGGGAGCTATCAGGGTGTTGGTAGCCACTATGCTCAAACATTTAGCGTTAACTTAGTCCAAATAGCCACTGCTACTTCCTAATATCCTTTGATAGTTTTGGATTTAGTAAATCACCACCTCACTATGCCTCCTAATCAACAGCGTTCTATCTCAATTGTGATTGCATTAGCTGGACGTCGTACTGATGCGGCAGATACAGATACCATTCGGTTTCCTCTTTCTGAGATTAAATCAGTTCGAAAGGAACTACACGACTTATTTATAAAAAATCAAGCTAATACGTTGGTTTGCTCAGCAGCTTGCGGTGCTGATTTAATAGCTTTGGATGTGGCTGGTGAACTGAATCTAGTACGCCATATAATCATACCGTTCTCTGTGTCTGAGTTCCGTCGCATCTCAGTTACTGACCTTCCCGGTGAGTGGGGACCTTTGTATGACCGAATAGTTTCTGAAGTAGCAGCTCAAGGGCTTCTACAAGTACTTGGTTGTGATTCAAACGATGACTCAGCTTTCTCTGTGACTAATAAGGCTATTATCAAGCATGCCGAGTCCTTGGCAGTCGATAATGTATTACCATTAGCCGTTGTCGTATGGGAAGGGCATTCAGACAGTCCAATTGACGCAACTCGGGAGTTTTTGGAATTAGCTCAAGAAGCAAAATTCACTGAAGCTACCATTAAAAGTTCCTAACTGATTCTTCCTTATTTTCATAACAATTTTTACTATTTCCCTTTTCATTTCGCCCAAATACCTACCTAAATCATGAAAAAAATATTCATCAGCTTTGACTATGACAACGACAAACTTTACAAGTTTCTACTAACTGCATTAAGCGCCCATCAGGGTTTTGCTGTAAGTTTTGAAGATCTTTCATCTAGAGAAATAAATTCATCAACGATTTCTGTGGTTAGAGCAGGTTTAACAGCTAAGATTAATCAGGCTGATTATACATTAGTCATAATCGGCAAATATGCAAACGCACTTCACAAGGATTCTGTCCTTATAGGTTACAGAAATTGGATAAATTTCGAAATAGCAAAAAGTAAGGCTATTGGAAATAAGCTTATCGCTGTTAAATTGGATAGCAGTTACGAATCCCCGGAAGAAATTTATGGTGCTGGAGCCACTTGGGCAATGAGTTACTCGGTAGAAGCCATAGTTAAAGCCATAGATGCGGCATGACTGACGAAAAGATCGTAGAAATATATTACGACCATTACAAAGACACATTCTCTCATTTAAAAGATTACATAAGCATTAGAGACAAAATCTTTTATGCTACCCTAGGGGTACTTGTGTTAGTCTTTTTTCAATCAAATAATCCAGATGTTACCAAAGAAGTATCTGTAATTTTGATTAAAAAAAATCTTGGAAGTGAAATATCTATTAACATCAATTTTATTAATAGTTTACTAGTTTTTTTGTTTCTAAGCTTAACTATAAGATATTTTCAGGCTAACACTAACATCAATAGGCAATACGATTATATACATAAAATTGAGGCGGAATTAACTTTAAAATTAGGCGTTAATATATCCCGTGAGGGTAAGGCGTATCTAGACGGATACCCCATTGTTCTAGATGCGATTCATAGAATTTACACTACAGTCTTTCCCATAATTCTCTTAGCAGTCATAGTAGCAAAATTTCGCGCTGAACTCAATTTTTTTGGAGACAAATGGCTTAATGGGTATTTTATATTCGATTCTTCAATTTTGCTTTTGTTAGTCATTCTAACACTAATGTACAGTGTCTGGGATTATTTTACTCGCTTTTTCAAGAAGTTTAGAAGGAAGAAATCGGAGATTAACAAAAATGTTAGTACTGACTTGATAGAACCGCAGACGTAATTAAAAAGGCCCGGCATTTACCGGGCCTTTTTAATTTTGAGCTGAACTAATCGTTTAGCTATTTGTCGAAGAACTGCTGGTATACGCTTCCCTAAATCGGAAGCCAGTTATCACGAGAGGTAACTGCAAATTGCAATAGTTTTATTGCTGCACTCGCCGTTGTAATAATCTCCGCACCGACATAGGATAGGAAGAACGTACCTCAGCAAGGCGTCTCAGTGGGGTCTAGCATTTTCTAAACGAGTACCTGGAAAGAGCCACCGCATCCTAGGCTACCAGCACGGCAGCTCTAGATTGAGAACATTAGCGCCTGGGAGCTTTGCTGTACATAATACAGACTACTGCGCCGGTTTGGGTAGTAGACGTTGCACCCCCATAGGATGAAAGGCCTTCCCATACCTAGTGCGGTAACCGGACTGGTTGAGTTGCTCGGCAATTGCCCGCAACGTCGCTCCCGTTGCCCTCAGCAGGGTGGCCAGTTGCGCCGCCTGCCGATTATTCAAATTCGCTTGGGCATTCTGAGTCATGGACACCCAAGATTTCTCGCGAGCGGTTTGGGTCAGATTAACCGAGGTTCCGAGTTGGGCACCTCGTGCCTTCTTCGCCGCAAGTGCATCCCGCGTGCGGGTGGAAATTGCCGAGGCCTCCTTCTGGGCGACGGCCGCCATGATGTGGAGGGTAAACTCATCCGCCGCGGGTAGGTCGACGGCCTGGAAGCGCACGCGACTTTCCATGAGCGTCGCCAGGAAAGCGACGTTGCGCGCGAGCCGGTCCAACTTCGCCACCAGTAGCACCGCATCCTCCTGCCGGGCCCGGGCAATTGCCGCAGTCAACTGAGGCCGCTCGTTTTTCTTGCCACTCTCGATTTCGAGAAAGGTGGCCACGAGCTGGGCGTCGGCACGGAGGAAATTCTGCACGGCCGTCTGCTGGGCTTCGAGGCCCAGGCCGGACTGGCCCTGGCGGACGGTACTTACCCGGAAGTAGGCGACAAACTGGGTCATTGGTACAAAACTAGCCCAAAATCCCATCTTGTCACAAAAGTTAAACGGACGTTTAACAAATGACTATACCCCCTACCTTTACCTGAAATCCCTCCCTTTCCAGAGGCCGTTCGCTTATGCCCGCCTATTATGCCTACTACCGCGTCTCCACCCAAAAGCAAGGGGCCTCCGGTCTCGGCCTCGAAGCGCAGCAGGCCGCGGTGGTCAGCTTCCTCAAAGGGGGCCAGCCGCGGGGCGAGTATGTTGAAGTGGAAAGTGGCAAGAAGAATCAGCGGCCCCAACTGCTTGCAGCGATGGCCGCGGCCCGCGCCGCGGGTGGGGTGCTCCTGATTGCCAAGCTCGACCGACTGAGTAGGAATGCGAGTTTCATTCTGACGCTGCGCGACGCGGGGGTAGATTTCGTGTGCTGCGACATGCCCGATGCCAATACCCTTACCGTGGGCCTCTTCGCCGTACTTGCCCAGCACGAGCGCGAGACGATTTCCAAACGGACCAAGGATGCGCTCGCGGCCAAGAAGGCACGGGGTGCTCAACTAGGTACGCCGGCCAACCTCACGGCGGCGGCCCGGGAACAGAGCCTGCTCGTGCGGCGCGCCCACCTGCTACAGCACCCGGGTCTGCGACAGGCGGCGGCCTTCATTGCCTCCCGCCGGGCGCAGGGGGTGAGCTTTCGCCAACTGGCGGGAGAGTTGAACGCGCTCGGCTTCACGGCCCCGCGCGGGGGGACCTTCAACCAAAAACAAGTGCAACGCCTACACGAACGGCTTCTGCTGATGGGTAAGCAACCACATGTCGAGTGAACCCTGTACAATAGGAATAGCTGGCAACCGAAAGCCCCGGACCCTAGCAGGACCGGAGCTTTTCGCGCCCGTACTTTCAAGCTAATCCAAGCAGTGATTCCGCGTACTAGCTGTCTTAGTGCTTCACTTCTCGACGCGACGAGAGCAGCCAGATACCCCCAGCCACCAGCGCCAGGGCGGCCCCCACGTAAGCTACTTTAGACGAAGCTGGTGCTGCCTTTGCTGGTTTGGCCCGGGCGATAGATGCATCAGTGAAGGGCTGGCGACTAGTTACGGCCAGAATCAGGCGGGCGGCTTCGGCCGGTTGGTCCCACTGCGGGAAGTGGCCACAGTCCTCAAACCAATACAGGCGCGCATCGGGGAATTTCGCCAGAGCCAGCTTCGACTGGCTCGGCAAACACACCCGGTCCTGCCGGCCCCAGCCGATGACCAGGGGCCCGGGGATGCTGCCCTTGGGCGCAGGTTGCTGCACTTGGCCGTGCGCCAACTGGTCGAGCAGCTCCTCGAAGGCAGGTGAGTGGGCGAACGTGTACATCTCGTCGATGGCCTGCTGCGCATCCACAGCCCAGGGCCGGGCCGAAAACTGCGGCAGCAGCACCGTGCGCCCCACCGCCGAACCGGCCAGGGTGGGCATCACCGGTTGCAGCGCTTTGACGAGCTTGACCGACAGGGCTACCGACTGGTAGAAAAAGGGAATCTGCCAGCCCTGCCAGAAGCCGCCCGGGTCCAGGGAGACCACCGCGCCGAGCACCCCGCCGCGCCGGGCCAGCTCCAGCACCAGGCGCGCGCCCATGGAGCTGCCCACGGCATCAATGCCCAGCAAGTCATGCTGGATAAGAAAATCCGTCACCGCGTCGGCCAGGGTGGCGATGGAGTTTTCGCCGGCTAGCTGAGGGGTTTCGCCGTGGCCGGGCAAGTCCACGGCAATGACGTCGCGCTCGGCGGCCAGCGTGTCGAGGATAGTGTTCCAGGACCGCCAGCTGCCGCCGATGCCGTGAATAAGTAAGAGGGGGCGGCCGGTGCCGCGGCGAACGAAGTGCAGGTCCATAAAATAGCAGCAGGGAAAAGGAAACGAGTAAGTAGCCGCCGGACGGTAGCTACCGGCTCGTCGTAACGGCGGTGCCCGGCTCCCCCTCCAACGCAGAACTGCTCCGCAGGGTCGAAAACAACTAGTATAAACTACTGCCCTTCCTGAACCGGCTGCTAACCCGTTATTTTCGCGGCCCTTTTCGCGCTCCTTACAGTACTGCATAGTGCTGCCAGTTACAATTGGCTTTACCTAGCCTCTTCTCTGACTAGTTAGCCCTCCCTACTCATAGCTTCGCAGTGGTAGTAGCAGAACTCGCTGCTTGGCGGTTTCTGCGCGGCGATACAACAGGTGGTAGCCCTTTTGACTAAGGCGAACAGTAGCAGCAGGCAGGTGAGGGCTACGCAAAATATACTGTTAACCAATTTGTTGCCTACCTGTCGTAATTTATAATCCACTTCCTCCTGCACCCCCTATCTTAGCCAGCACTCCTTTTGCCCTTCCTATGACCGCTCCGGCGATACGGGGAACTGCCCCCGCCCTGTTTGGTGGCCTCGTGGCCGCTTTGGCCTGGTTGGCGCTGCTGCTGCAAGCCGCGCTCAATACGGGTAGCCTAGCCAACCTGCTGAGCTATTTTACGATTCTCTCCAACCTACTGGTCGCCCTAAGTCTGAGCGCCGCCACTGGCTGGCCCGCTACCTCCCTGGGGCGGGCCTGTGCCCGGCCCACCACGCAGACGGCGGTGGCGCTCTACATTCTGGTGGTGGGGGTAGTCTATAACGCCGTGCTGCGGGGTTTGCTCGAACCCCGCAGCACGGCGCGCCTGGCCGATGAGCTGCTGCACGTCGTCATACCCGCCGCGTACGGGCTATACTGGTACTGGGTCGTGCCACGGGGCAGCTTGTTTGGCGCAATCTGTGGCGCTGGCTTGGGTTCCCGGCCGGTTACTTGGCCTACTCGTTGCTGCGCGGCCCCCTAGCCCATTGGTACCCTTATCCGTTCCTAAATGCCCCTGTGCTAGGCTACGGGCGGGTGGGGGTTAACAGCGGGCTAGTGCTGCTGTGCTTTTTGGGCGTGGGCGCGGCGCTGATTGCCCTCAATCGGTTGGGCAGAACCGGGCCGCATCCCCTGCCTAGCTCCCCCGCCAACTAGCCTCGATTTGTCAGCTGAGGTGGTCTAAGTATACCGGACGGAGTCGAGTCATTGCTTGAGGATAGTTCTCGAAGTGGTTGGGCGCGAAGTAGCCCCGTGCTGGATAGCGTTACTTGGCATTGTCGTGCAGTAGCCGAGGTAGTGGCGGCTTTCTCCTCCGCTTCGACCAAGCCAGAGAGAGAACCACCATTGAGCAATTTGCACTTGAAACGGCTGCAAACCAATTAGGCGTGGGCATTGTCGTGGTAGTTGTTCTGCCGGCGCATACTTTGCCCGCTTAGGTCTTTCCTGCAAGTCGCGCGCGGCACGTAACCCCACTTCAAGGGTAGCGTATGCGGCTGCTATGTCCGACCATATTATCCTGGATGCACCTTATGCCTTGGTATGGGCTGATACAACCGTTCCCTGCGTCATTGTGCAGCTACGCGCCTTTGCCAACCGCGACCAGTTCAAGCAGATGATGAACGCGGGCCTAGCTCACTTCAAGGCGCACAGTAAGGCGACCCGGCGCTGGGGCTGGATTGCGGATACGCGCCAGATGAGTGCTATCCCGCAGCAAGTGCAGCAGTGGTTGGCCAACGAGTGGAACGTACAAGCCTATCAGGCGGGTCTACGGGAAATGAGTATCATCACTGCCACCAACATTTTAGGCCGGCTGGCTACGCAACAGTACGCCGAAAAAGCGGTTGCTAACCCCGAGCGCTACCTCTTGGAGCCGGTGTACTACGACTCGCTGGAAGACGCTCGGCGCGACGTGACCCAGCGCTGTGGCAACCATTCCGCCTCGGCAATATAACGGGCACAAAAGTCTAGCTTCTTTTCTCCTTGGTCCGGTACTACCTAGGTGCCTTCTTATCTCTAGTTGCGCATGCAAACGCTTTACAGTACGCCTTATCTGCATATCTACCTCCATCAGACTACCCACCCGACCTTGGAGCTACACTGGCTGGACTTTGTACCAAGTGCCGATTTCCGCCTAGCCATGGAAGAGCTCATGCGCCTAGCCCGTCAGTATAGCGCGCAAGCGCTGATTGCTGATAACCGACTGTTGCGGGCGCTACGCCAGGCCGATTTGCAGTGGAGCGGAGACCTCGTATTTCGGGGCTTAAGTGAGCTGGGTGGTCGGCGGTTTGCGGCCGTCGAGTCGCTGGATGCGATGAACCGGATGGGCGTTACGGCCCTGGTAGCTAACGTAATTCCGAACACCAATTTAGCCAGTCAGTTCTTTCCGACCATTGAGCAGGCACGGGCCTGGGCTCTTGCTCCTCTCTAGGCTGTTGCCTAGCTAGGGATAGCTTGCAAATAGGACGGCAAACGAGTTAGGCATAAGCGGAGGAATGTGGGGTGTCCTCGGCAGCCTAACTTAGTCGCAAACCCCACCAGTATCTGTCAACGAGTTGCTTCATAGCCTGTGCGTTGCAGCAAGACCACCTGATTATGCGGCCCTCTGCCTATCTCTTCACCCTTGTGTAGGATGCCTCACTATACGCAGACAGCCCCTGCTGGCGTAGCTGGTTAAGCATGCTGTAGCCAACCTGCCCAGATAGTTGCTCGTTGGAAGGGGGCAGTTTGTTTGCGCGTGCATGTCCCTTTTTCAACGTATTTCCTGGCTGCGCGTGGCCCTAGCCTGGGGCGTGTTTGCGCTCTTTATGCTGGTGCTCGTAACCGGGCAGGCCCTCACCGGGACCGCGCCGCTGCACTGGCGCCCGCTGGTGCTGGGGCCGCTGCTCTACGGCCTGATCGGGCTGCTGCTCACGCCGCTCGTGTTCCGGTTGGCCACGCGCTTCAACCTCACAGCCCCGGCGGGGCGGGCGCGCTGGCTGCCCTACCTGCTGGTGCACGCCGGGGCCAGTGTGGGCATCACCATCCTTTACCGCAGCCTCTACCTGGGGGCGCTGCACCTCACTGGCACGCTGGGCGGGCCGCTGTCGTGGCAGCTGGTACTGGCCTCGGTCAACGTCTGGATTCCCATCTACTGGATGGTCTTGTTCGTGGCCTACGCCCTCGACTACCACGATAAATGGCAGCACCGGAACCTCGACGCCGTGCGCCTGGAAATGCAGCTCGTGCAGGCCCAGCTGCTAGCCCTCAAGCAGCAGCTCAACCCCCATTTCCTTTTTAACACGCTCAACGCCATTGCCACCCTCATCGGCGACGAGCCTCGTAAAGCGCAGCGCATGACGGCCAAGCTGGGCGAGTTTTTGCGCATGGTGCTCGACCACAGCGAGGCGCAGCAGGTGCCGCTGGCCCACGAACTGCGCTTTATTGAGCTGTACCTGGAAATGGAGCAACTGCGGTTTTCGGACCGGCTGGTTGTAACGTATGAGGTTTCGCCAACGGCCCTGGCGGCCTTAGTGCCGCATCTACTGCTCCAACCGCTAGTGGAAAACGCCGTGCGTCACGGCCTGAGTGCGGGCGGGCGGGGCGAGCTGCACATTCAGGCCGACCGCCGCGAGGGGAAGCTGGTACTCGAAGTGCGCGACTCGGGTCCCGGCCCGCTACCGGCCGGTCCCCGCGGCGTGGGCCTCACCAACAGCGAGCAGCGCCTGCGCGCCCTCTACGGCGAGCACTTCGTGCTGGCTTTGCGCCCGGCACCCGGCCAGGGCACGGCCGTGCACCTAGAGCTGCCTTTTCTTACGTAGCCCGGCCTCGCCTTATGCCTTCGCCCGCGGAACCCTTTCGTGCCTTAGTAGTCGACGACGAGCCGCTGGCCCGCCGCCGCATCGGGCAGTTGCTGGCCGAGTGGCCCGATTTTGCTATCCAGGGCGAGTGCAGCAACGGGGCGGAAGCCGTGGCGGCCCTGAGCGCGGACGACCGCCTCGACTTGGTTTTTCTGGACGTGCAAATGCCGGATTTCAGCGGCTTGCAGGTGTTGCAGCAGGTGCGGCACCTACCTAGACTGCCGCTCGTGGTATTCGTAACGGCCTACGACCAGTATGCGCTGCAAGCCTTCGACTACCACGCGATAGACTACCTACTCAAGCCCCTCGACCCCGACCGTTTTGCTCACTGTTTGGCCCGCGTGCGCCAGCTCGTGGCCCGCCCGGCGTCCCCGCCGCTCACCGAGCTGCTGGCTACCCTGCCGCCCGCCCCGGTGGTGTATGCCAGCCAGCTGCTCATCAAGCAGCCGGGGCGCTACTACTTCGTGCCCACCGCTCAGGTGCAGTACCTGGCGGCGGCGGCCAATTACGTGATGGTGCACGCCCAGGGCGTGGCGCACGGGCTGCGCACTACCCTGAGCCAGCTAGAGCAACAGCTCGACCCGGCGCAGTTTCTGCGCATTCACCGCTCGCTGATTGTCAATACCCACCACATCAAAGAGCTGCACGCCTGGGCGCACGGCGAGTACCTGCTGACCCTGCACGACGGCACGCACCTGAGTTCCTCGCGCAGCTACGCCGCGGGCTTGCAGCAGTTTCTGAAGCAGTTCAGTTCCTGAGGGCCGCTTGCCCGCCGGCTGGGATAAGCAACTCGTCCCTGATAGTGGCCGGCTCGTCCCTCCTGCCCGGCCGTTTAGGGGGAGGTGCGTAAGGAGGAGTTCTTTCCTTTTCCAAGTAAGATGCCCTTCTTGTCCTCCTCCTCGGCCCAGCGGCCCCTGCTGAACCGTACTGCGCGCCTGCTCACGCTGGCCGCCCTGGCCGCTACCCTAGGGGCTCCGCTAGCCTCCTGCCAGAAAGACAGCGATTCCTCCTCGCCGAGTCTGGTGCAGCCCACCAGCGCCAAGCCTAGCTATGCCCCCAACGAAAACGACCAGATGTGGGCCGTTATTGACAGTTCATTTCCTTTAATGACCCGCCGCTGACGACCCTGACCGCCCGCCAGGCCCGCATGACGCACAGCGTGACCGACGCCGTGAACGCGCTGCTGGCCAAGAACAATCGCACCGCACTCGCGCCTGCCGTGACCACCAGCCAGATGGTGCTGCCCAAGGCTTACACCGCCGCCTCGGCCCCCGATGGCGTGCCGGTGCGCGTGTACACGCCCACGGCGGCGGCCACCGGCGCCCGCCCGGCCATCGTGTACTACCACGGCGGCGGCTGGGTTATCGGCTCGCTGGCCGTGTACGAGCCCTCGGCCCAGGCCCTGGCCGAGCGCACGGGCGCCATCGTGTTTTCGGTCGATTACCGCCTAGCCTCCGAAACGGCCAACAAGTTTCCGGCCGCCCACGAAGATGCCTACGCGGCCTACAAGTACGTGCGCGACAACGCGGCTAGCCTCAATGTGAACCCCGCCAAAATAGCGGTGGCCGGCGAAAGCGCGGGCGGCAACATGGCCGCCGCCGTGTGCATCCTGGCCCGCGAGCGCGGCCTCACGCTGCCCATGCACGAGCTGCTAGTATACCCCGTGGCGGATAATAACCTCACCACTACCTCTTACGTGCAGTACGCCAATGCGGTGCCGCTCAACAAGCCGGGCATCCTGTACTTCACCGGCCTGTACTTCAACTCTTCAGCTGATGGCGACAACCGCCTCATCTCGCTCGTGGACGTGGCCGACCTGAAGGGCCTGCCCACCACCACGATTATCGCCGCCGAAATCGACCCCTTACAAACCGAGGGGATGAGCCTGCGCGACAAGCTGACCGCCGCCGGCGTGAGCGTTGACTACACCCTGTACCCCGGCACGACCCACGAGTTTTTTGGCACCTACGCCGTAGTGCCGCTCGCCAACGACGCGCAGGACCACGCCGCCACGCGCCTTAAAGCCGCCTTCCAATAGCCGCTGCTGCCAGGCTCACGAATGGGCCAGCTGCTCGTGCATGAGCTTGATGGCTAGCATCTTCCTTTTTCTCCTGCTACCCCCTCTAGTCTAGTATGGCCCGGCCCACCTCCTACGTTCGCTTCGCCGATGGCGTCGAAGAAATTCAGCCCCATGAAGACCAGCTCGGCGACGAAACCGTGGCCTCAGAGCCCACATGACCCGGCTGATGTTTGAGAAGAACCACCACGCACTACGCGATGCCCACGCCAAGAGCCACGGTATTTTGCGCGGCGAGCTGCACGTGGCCCCCAGCCTGCCCGCGCACCGGCCGCTGGGTAGCATCAACCGGGTGCACATCAAGGCCTATACCTCTTTGACCCAGTATTGCCACGGCATGAATGCCGCGGCCAAGGTCGAGCCGACCAACAGCAACCAGCTGCCCGACTAACTCATTCATCTTTTACCCTTTTTCCATCGGCTAATGAGTACATTTCCTTCCTGGCGCTTACCCGCGCTCGCCGCTTCGGCCCTGGCGGTGGTGGCAGCGGTGGCCTGCAACAGCAGCCCTACCACCACTACCGACACGCCCACCACTGCCCACGAGGCCGTGGGCGACACCACTAAAAATGGGACCACCAGCACGGCCCTGCACGCGGGCAGCATCGAGGCCGGCCGCGACGTGTATCGCTACGAAACCTTTGGCGACGAGGGCTTCTGGACTGATGCCGCGCGGATGCCCCAGGGCATGAAAACCGCCAAGCTGACCGTGCTGCAAGCCCTGCAAGCCGGCGTGAACTTCGACGTGGACGCCATTCCGGCTGCCCTGAAAACCGCGTTGGCTAGTGAGGTAAAGACCGACCACTCGGCCGCCAAAGCGCCGAAACTCAACGACCCCGCCATCCTAGACCAGCTGGTGCAGGCCAACGCCGTAATTGGCATGGTGCCTAAGGGCGGCAAAGTGGGCGTGACCTGCGCCCTGTGCCACGCCATCACCGACAAGTCGCTCTACGAGCTCACGGACAAAGGCACCATTGGCAAGCGCATCGACGGGCCTACCCAGCACTCGCTCAACGTGGGTAAGTTACTAGCCACCTGCGGTAATACCCGGGCGTTCTTCCCCACTGCCCAGCTGGTGGGCCCCGATGGCAGCACCATCGGCCGCGCCGCGAAGGGCCTGACCGCCAAGTCAACCGAAGCCGAGTTTGATACCTACTTCAGCAACCCGAAGTACTACCCGGTGGGCATGTTTGACGACTCGCCCGATGGCAACGGCAACCCGGTGCACATCGCGCCCTTTTTCCGCCAGGATTTGGCCGCGCCCTACGGCTCGTCGGGCCAGAACAGCGATCTCAACGACTTCAACAACACCGTGTACACGGCCCTGTTTGACCAGAGCAACCTGCTCTCGCCCGGCGGCAAGCAGTTTATTCACGGCCTTGGGGCCACGGCCGGTGACTCGCTGCTGGCCGGCTACCAGCGCGTGCTGGCCGCCACCGGCGTCACGGGCTACCCCTACGTGGTGGCCCACCTGCAGGGCAAGGCCGGCGAGGCGCCCACGCCCACCGGCAAGCGTGTGGACGAGCAGAAGCTGCGCGATTTGCAAGCCTACGTTAACAGCCTACAAGCTCCCAAGGGCCAGGTAACCAGCCCCGCCCTGGTGGCGCAGGGCCGCGCCCTGTTTGTGTCGCAAAAGTGTACCGCCTGCCACAATACCAATCAGGGCATTGCGGTACAAAGCAAGCTAGTGCCGATGAACGTGATTTGGCCGGGCTACGCGCCGAAGGTGCTGGCCCAACGCAAACCGCCGCTCACGCCCATCCAGAACGCGCCCGGTACGTTCGACGACAAGATGATAGTCGTGGATGCCAGCCCCGGCGGCGGCATTCGGGGTAATGCCCTACCCCTGTTGCTGGACTTGGCTCGCAAGCCCATGTTCCTGCACGATGATTCGGTGCACAGCCTTGACGAGTTGCTGGACCCCAAGCGTGGCAAGACCTCGCCGCACCCGTTCTACGTGGTTACGCCTACCCAGCGCGGGCAGTTGGTGGCCTACCTCAAGAGCTTGGACACGGATAGTAAATAAGCGAGATGCAGCGTTAGGCGCTATAGGCTTCAGATACATACAAAAGCGCCCCGACCTCCTAGTCGGGGCGCTTTTGTATGTATGAAATGGCTGCTTGCGCCTAATTAATACTTAGATAACTAATGCGATAAGTAATGAATACGGGGCCTTGGCCCTGTTTTGATTAGGACCGCATAAGAGAATCTTATCAGGTCTTTAGTGGTCCTGAGCAGCGGCGCCATTTACTTATTGCAATCTATTTGGGGTGAGCTAATACGGAAGCTCATTGACTGATTGAATTCGATTTTTAACACTTATCGCTGCCTATCTACTATTTTAAAATACCACATCTACTTAGACTCGTTTGCAACGCCCAAGCTTTAGCTTTTTGCACCTTCATTGATACGATGGTAGTTCTGTGGCGCATGGCTAACAGGGTGGCAAACCCATGGCTTTCACTACCTTCAGCGTCTGGATTCTCCAGCTGGTTATCACTTTCTGCGGGCACACTTGCAGGCGCACGTGCCGCTTACCGATGAGTGCTTTGCGAATTCCCAGCCCTACCTGCGCCCACTCGTCCCGGGCAAACGGCAGCACCTGCTGCAAGCCGGCGAGCCCTGCACCCACCTGGCCTTTGTGACCCGGGGTTGCCTGCGTAGCTACTCGCTGAATGCCCAGGGCCAGGAGCATACCTTACAAGTTGCGTCGGAAGGCTGGTGGATTTCGGATATGTACAGCCTGCTGGCCTAACAGCCCAGCACGATGAACATCGATGCGCTCGAAGACACGCAGGTGCTGCTGCTGGCCCAGGCTGACATGAAAACTGTTTACGAGCAGTTTCCGGTTTTTGAGCGGTACTTCCGGCTGTTGATATAGCGCCGCCACGTGGCGCTGCAAGAGCGGGTCAACGCCGCCTTGAGTTAGTCCGCAAAAGAGAAGTAGCAGCACTTTTTGCGCAAGCACCTCGGTATCGCGCAGCAGGTGCCGCAGCATTTTATTGCCTCTTACCTAGGTATCACGCCCAAATCGCTGAGCCGCGTGCGGCGGCAGCTATAAGCATTGCCAACCGGCGGAGCTTCGCCCTGGCAGCGCCGCCTGCTCGGCTGCCCTTACGCGTGGCCCTGGCTAATTGCCCGGTACTCAGTGGGCGTCATGTGCTCCAACCGTCGAAACATGCGGGTGAAGTAGGCCAGGTTGCTGAAGCCGGCCTTGAAGCAAATCTCGGTAATGCTGATAACGGGGTTTTGCAGGCAGCGCTTGGCCAGCCGCATCCGGGCCTTGATGATGTAGTCGATGGGCGAGAGGCCGAACTCCTGCTTGAAGGCGCGGAAGAAATTGGCTTGGCTCATGCAGGCCTGCGTGCTCAGCTCCTCGACACTGATTTTCTGGGCCAGGTTCTCCTTGATGTACTGCAGGGTGTGGGCAAAGCGGTTGGAGGGGGCCAGCACGGCCGTGTTGTGCTCAGTCAGGTGCAGGCGCTGCAGCTGCATGAGGCGCAGCAGCAGCTCCTTCACCGCAAAGTCGGCCAGCATGTCCTTGTTCTGGGAGTCGTCGAAGCCAATGCGGACTAGCTTATAGAGGAGGGCTGTAATTTCTTCGTTGTTATAAAAAGCGTGCTGGCTGAGGCTGAGGTGCCATGGCTCGCCCTCGGTGCGCGGGTAAAACGCGTTGAGGTAATTGACCGTGTCGATGACTTGCAGCCGGTCGATGGCCAGGGCTACGCACTGAGTTGGCGTTTCGTCCGAGGCCTCGGGGAAGTCAATCAGCATTTTCAGGTTTGGGGGCACGACCATGGTATGGCCGGGCAGGTAGGCGAAGGCCTGCTGGTCGCGCAGGTGCATTACTTTTTTGCCGCGCAGCATGTTGGTCAGCACCAGGTCGCTGTACGACTGCGCTACCTGGTCACCGGGGGCCAGCGTTTCGAGGATACTCAGCTCATACTTCTCCAGCGTCTGCACTCGGCGGTGGTCGATGAGCGTGGTGAGCTCGTGGGGGGCAGTGAGCGGGATGGAAGGCAGCAAGGGACCAGGGGCGAAAAGCAGGTGGAAAAGAAGGCGGATAGCAGCGACCAATGCGAAGCTTACGCAACGGCGGGCGCCCTAACAACCTGTCGGCAGGCCAAAAATGTTCTTCGCGAGGAGACTGCCACCGATTGCGCGCCTTGTGCAAGCCCCTGCTTTTTGGGCCGGCCGGGGGCGGCCATTGGCAAACGCCTCCCCCATCCGCGCCAGCCAAGAAACGTCCTTTGCCTCACCAAAACAGCCGGACCACCCCTAGGGGTAGTCCGGCTGAGAGTTGAGCAGGTGAGCTACCTAGGCAGCGGCCGTTTCGGTTTTGGCTTTTGGTTTGGTGCTCGGAATCAGGTTGTGGGGATTAATCACAAACTTGCGCGCCACGCCTTTATCAAATTCCGCGTAGCCTTTCGGCGCGTCGTCAAGGCTGATAATTTCCACATTCACGGCCTTGGCAATCTGGATTTTATCGTAGAGAATGGCCTGCATGAGCTGGCGGTTATAGCTCATCACGGGCGTTTGGCCAGTGTGGAAGGAGTGGCTCTTGGCCCAGCCCAGGCCGAAGCGAATGCTCAGGTTGCCGGTTTTGGCAGCGGCTTCCTTGGCGCCGGGGTCGTCAGTGACGTACAGGCCGGGGATGCCGATGGCACCGCCCGCGCGGGTGATTTCCATGAGCGAGTTGAGCACGGCAGCCGGCACCTCTACCTTGGCCTGCGCGCCGTGGCCGCTGGCCTCAAAGCCCACGCAGTCAATAGAGCAGTCGATTTCGGGCACGCCCAAAATCTGGGTGATTTGCTCGGCCAGACTGGCGTCCTCGTTCAGGTCTACCGTTTCGCAGCCAAACGAGCGGGCGTGCGCCAGGCGCGCTTTGTTCATGTCGCCTACTATCACCACGGCGGCCCCTAGCAGCTGCGCCGACGCGGCGGCGGCCAGACCCACCGGGCCCGCGCCGGCCACGTACACCGTGCGGCCAGGGCCCACGCCCGCCTTTACGGCGCCGTGGAAGCCGGTGGGGAAAATGTCGCTTAGCATGGTCAGGTCGCGGATTTTTTCCATCGCCTGTTCCTTATTGGGAAACTTGAGCAGGTTGAAATCGGCGTAAGGCACCATGACGTATTCGGCCTGGCCGCCTACCCAGCCGCCCATGTCCACGTAGCCATAGGCACCACCAGCGCGGCCCTCGTTCACGGTCAGGCAGATGCCGGTTTGCTGCTCTTTACAGGTGCGGCAACGGCCGCAAGCCACGTTGAAGGGTACCGATACGAGGTCGCCCACCTTGAGGAATTCCACGTCGGCCCCTACCTCAATGACTTCGCCCGTGATTTCGTGACCCAGCACCAGGCCAGCGGGGGCCGTGGTCCGCCCGCGCACCATGTGCTGGTCGGAGCCGCAGATGTTGGTGGATACGACCTTCAGAATCACGCCGTGGACTATCTTCTTGCCCTTGGGGTTTTTCAGCTCAGGAAAATCAATGCTTTGCACCTCGACTTTGCCGGGGCCCAGGTAAACAACGCCTCTATTGCTAGCCATAATGGGGTTGGTTTAAGAGAATAAAAGGAAAAAGCGGCGGGCCCGGCTGGCGGGGCCCGCCGCTTTTTCCTGAACATGTAGAACGCTGCCTTACTGGCCGGCCACGGCGTTCGAGCCCGCTTCGGCTACGGTATGGTCGTTCTCGACCGTGTCGCCCGAGACGCCAATGGCGCCGATGATTTTGCCGCTGCCGTCCTTGATGGGCAGGCCACCGGGGAAGGTGATGAGGCCGCCGTTCGAGACCTCGATGTTGAAGAGCGGGCCGCCGGGCTGGCTGGCCTGGCCAAGGTCGCCGGTGGGCATATCGAAGAAGCGAGCCGTCTTAGCCTTCTTAATCGAAATATCGAGTGAGCCGAGCCAGGCGTCGTCCATGCGGGCAAACGCCACGAGGTTGGCGCCGGCATCGACGATGGCAATGTTCATCTTGACGCCTATTTCGAGCGATTTTTGGTAGGCTGCTTGCACGGCAGCCTGCGCTTGTTCGAGGGAAATACCCATGGGTGTGGAGGGGAATAAGGTGGGAATGTAGCGAGGCCAGCCGGGGTAGCAGGCTGCCGTATGAACCGGGCTCCCTGCTGGACGGTTGCGCCAAATCATAAGATTGCTAGGATTATGCAGCACTTTGCGAGGATAGTGCTAGTGCCCTCCTCCTAGTCTAGGGCTGGCTGTTACCGGGCACTGAGGCCGACGGGTGCGGCGGCAGCCGTGGCGTACCCTGACCCGGCATTCGCAGGCACTTCGCCGAGCTGTTTAGGGGCGGCCTCCTCATTTCGTTTGGCTGGCTATGAAGCGCTAGCCCCTGGGGCAACACCTTGTTTTCAGGCCTCACCGCCCGCACTTCTTCCCCTATGATAATGCACGGGGGTAGGCCGCCGGGGGACCCTTTTCATGTTCTCTCGCTAGTAGAGAATCCTGAGGACATGGTCTTTTTGTCCAGCCACTAGTTGCGCCCGTCCATGTTAGTCCTTTAGGAGGGGAAGGACCTTTGTTATGTCAATTCACCTAACCCCCACTACCATGAAGAACGTAGGATTGCTGATCCGGCTCGAAGCGAAGCCCGGTAAAGAGCAGGCAGTACTCGATTTTTTGACGGGCGCTCTGCCCCTGGCTCAGCAAGAGCCGGCTACCATAACCTGGTATGCCATTCAGCTGGGGCCGGCCACCTTCGGTATCTTTGATACCTTTCCGGATGACGCGGGCCGGCAGGCGCATCTTAACGGTCCGATTGCCGCTGCGTTGATGGCCCATGCGGCCGACTTGCTGGCCGTGCCGCCTGTCATTGAACAAGTAGCTATCTTGGCTGCCAAATAATTACCAGCCCCTAAAGCGACCTATGCCTGGGCATAG
>Ga0160427_10000200_pt1 | contig 40659 bp, 27 predicted proteins | sample SolpanmetagenomL_FD_108194 | JGI IMG/M metagenome (GOLD analysis project Ga0160427, IMG submission 108194) | Solar panel surface microbial communities from Lawrence Berkeley National Laboratory, California, USA - L | ecosystem: Engineered > Built environment > Solar panel > Unclassified ...
CCACCATGCGGCAGCCCATCACGCTGGGCTGCCGCCTGCCCTTTTTCGACGGCATGACCCTGCGCCTGGGCGACGACAACCCCCTGTTCTACAACGGCACGGCCACCAACCTGGCCCACGTCAGCCAGCCCGAGCGCCAGCTGGCCCTGCTGCGCAAGATGGGCCAGCACTTCCTGCGAGCGCCCTACGTGTGGGGAGGCAAGCAGCTGTTTGGCCTCGACTGCTCGGGTCTGATGCAGACGCTGTTCGGCCTTATCGGGGTGCAGCTCCCGCGCGATGCCCGCCAGCAGATTGCGCTGGGCGAGCCGGTCGATTTCGTGGCCCAGGCCCGCTTCGGCGACCTGGCCTTCTTCGAGAATGCCGACGGCAACATCGTGCATGTGGGCTTGGTGCAAGACGAGGGCCTGCTGCTGCACGCCCACGGCGAAGTGCGCCTCGACCCGCTCGACCACCACGGCATCTTCCACCGCGACCGCCAGAAATACAGTCATAAGCTGCGCCTCATCAAGCGCCTGCTGTAGCGCGTGTAGGTATTGTTTTTCGTCTGTCATGGCGAGCCTGCAAAGCAATCGCACCCGCCCGACACCCGAACGACTCGTTCTGATGCGATAGCTTCGCAGACTCGCCATGACAAACGGGTTTGTACTACCAGGCTATCGGCTGCTCATTATATTTTTCGAGCCAGGCATTGGTCTGGCTGAAGGGCTTCGAGCCGAAGAAGCCCCGGTCGGCGGAGTAGGGCGAGGGGTGCGCGGCCTTCAGGATGAGGTGCTTGCGGGCGTCAATCAGCTCTTCTTTCTTCTGGGCATAAGCGCCCCAGAGAATAAACACCACATGCGGCCGGCCCTCCGACACCTTGCGAATGACGGCGTCGGTAAACTCTTCCCAGCCTTTTTTCTGGTGCGAGCCCGGCGTGGCGGCCCGCACTGTGAGCGTCGCGTTTAGCAGCAGCACGCCTTGCTGCGCCCAGCGGTCGAGGTTGCCGTTGGCCGGGGCGGGCGTACCGGGCACGTCGTCTTGCAGCTCCTTAAAGATGTTTTGCAGCGAAGGCGGTGTACGCACGCCCTCATTCACGGAGAAGGCCAGCCCATGCGCCTGGTTTTTGCCGTGGTAGGGGTCCTGGCCCAGGATGACGACCTTCACCTCCTCAAACGGGCAGGCGTCGAAGGCGTGGAATATCTGCGAGCCCAGCGGGTATACCGTGGTGGTGGCATATTCGCCCCGCACCCAGGCCGTGAGCTTCTGAAAGTAAGGCTTCTCAAATTCGGCGGCGAGAACGGGCTGCCAGCTTTCGGCAATTTTAACCATGAGGAAAGGAGGGTAGGAGTAAAAGGCAGGCCACAACTAAACAGCCCGGCGCGGCGTTATGCCACTAAACCAGCCGTACGGGGCCACTGTTGCCCCGGCAGCGTAATTTCGCCGGCCGCCGCCATGCCAACTACCACTACGCAGGGCGTAACCGTTACGGTTACGACCAATTACTTGCCCGACTACTCCAGCCCCGCGCAGGAGCACTTCGTCTTCGCCTACCGCGTGGACATTCGCAACGATAGCGAATTCACCATCAAGCTCCTGCGCCGCCACTGGTATATCTCCGACGTGGGCACCGGCCTGCGCGAAGTAGAGGGCGAGGGCGTGGTGGGCCGCCAGCCCGTGCTGGAGCCTGGCGAAACCCACCAGTACGTAAGCGGCTGCAACCTCAAGTCGGGCCTGGGCAAGATGCGCGGCACCTACCTCATGGAGCGCCTGGCCAGCGGCGAGCACGTCGAGGTCAACATCCCCGAGTTTACCTTGATAGTGCCGTTCCGGATGAACTAGGTTCGTTTGGCCTAGCTGGCCAAGGTCGTCGGTTAGTGCGCGCCTGCAAAGCAATCGCACCAGCACGATACCCGAACCGAAGGACAGCGAAGCCAACGACTCGTTTAGATGCGATTGCTTCGCAGGCTCGCACTGACAGACATTTATTCTCTTGTACCAACTTTTCGCCTTCCTCCGCTACTGGCTGCTGCGCTCGGGCAATGCCCACGGGCTGCACTCGCCGTTTGTGTTCGGGCTCTACACCACCGTTATCCGCCACACGGGTGCGTACGCGGCTTTTTCGCACATTGAGCAGCGCCGCCTGGAGCTGCTGGCCAGCGACCAAGTGCTGGATGTGACGGACTTCGGTGCGGGCTCGCAGGTAGCCGGGGCCGGGGGGCGCCGCCGCCCGGTGCGCGACATTGCCCGCCACGCCGCCAAGCCGCCGCGCCTGGCGCAGCTGCTGTTCCGGCTCGTCAATCATTTCCGGCCCGCTACCATCCTGGAACTGGGCACCTCGCTGGGCCTCACCACCGCCTACCTGGCCCTGGCCGACTCGCGCCACCAAGTCATCACCTTCGAGGGCTGCCCCAACACGGCCGCCGTAGCCCGGGCCACGTTCGACAAGCTGGGTATCCACAACGCCCGCCTGGTCGAAGGCAACCTCGACCACACCCTGCCCGCCACGATGGCGGGCTTAGCGCAGCCCCTCGATTTCGTATTCTTCGACGGCAACCACCGCTACGAGCCCACCCTCCGCTACTTCGAGCAATGCCTGGACAAGGCGCACGAAAACAGCGTGTTCGTGCTCGACGATATCCACTGGTCGGCCGAGATGGAGCAGGCCTGGGCGGCCATTAAGGCCCACCCTTCCGTGACCGTGACCATCGACTTATTCTACGTGGGGCTGGTGTTCTTCCGCAAAAAGCAGGGCCGCGAAGATTTCTGGCTGCGATACTAGCGCCTGCCCGGCCTTAAAACAGCACGGCAGGCCCCCGGTTAGGAGGCCTGCCGTGCGTTTGATAAAGGGCTTATAGCTACGCCGTCAGCCCCTGCGGGTCGATATCCCCCGTGGGCCGTACGGCTTCGCGCACGCGGGTGAGGCGCTGCAACAGGGCTTCTAGTTGGTCGAGGGGCAGCATGTTGGCGCCGTCCGAGAGGGCGGTGGCGGGCGTGGGGTGCGTTTCGATAAAGAGGCCGTCGGCACCCACGGCGATGGCCGCCTTGGCAATGGTTTCGATGAGGGCGGGCTGGCCACCGGTCACACCGCTGGCCTGGTTGGGCTGCTGCAAGGAGTGCGTCACGTCCATCACCACGGGCACGCCAAAGCTGCGCATGGTAGGTAGGTTGCGGAAGTCCACCACTAGGTCGCTGTAGCCGAAGGAGTTGCCCCGGTCGGTGAGGATGACGTGCGGGTTGCCGGCGCCCTGCACCTTATCCATCGCCCAGCGCATGGCCTCGCCGTTCAGGAACTGGCCTTTCTTGATGTTCACCACTTTACCGGTTTTGGCGGCTGCCACCAGCAGCTCGGTCTGGCGGCAGAGGAAGGCCGGGATTTGCAGCACGTCCACGTACTCGGCGGCCAGCGCGGCCTCGTCCGATTCGTGAATGTCCGTCACGGTGGGCACCCCAATCTCGCTTCCCACCTTTTGCAGGATGCGCAGCGCCGTTTCGTCGCCGATGCCCGTGAACGAGTCGAGCCGCGAGCGGTTGGCCTTGCGGTACGAGCCCTTGAAGATGTACGGAATCTGGAGCTTATCGGTGATGTGCTTAATGCGCTCGGCAATGCGCAGGGCCATGTCTTCGCCCTCGATAACGCAGGGGCCTGCCATCAGGAAAAACTGGCCGGAGTTGGTGTTGCGGAAGTGGGGGAGCGCCTGGGCGAGGGAGGTAAGCATAAGGTGGTTGGAATTAAATGGTAGTTGTCATTGCGAGCCTGCGAAGCAATGACAGGCGTTTTTTAGATTTTCCGCAGGCAAATAAACAGCTCGCGCCCGGCCCGGGCGGGCAGCGAGTTCGTGGCCGTATCGAAATGCACGAAGTCAAAAAACGGCTTAAAATATGCCCGGTACTCTTCGCGGCTGCCGCCGAAGGGCGGCTCGGTGGCCCCGGCAAACTCGGTGTCGAAGAGCAGGCCGACCAGCTTGCCGCCGGGCCGCAGCAGCGCGGCGCACTGCCGGGCATAGGCCGGCCGCAGGCTGGGGCTGATGGCGCAGAAGAACGTTTGCTCGATGATGAAGTCGAAGGGCTCAGCGGGGGCCAAGGCGAAGAAATCAGCCAGCCAGAGATTATCGGGTGGGAAGCCGGGCACGCGGACGGCCAGCTCGGCCAGCGGCGCGGGGGCCAGGTCGGCCACCACCACGTGGCGGAAGCCCAGGCGGTGTAAGTACTCGGCCTCGTGGGCACGGCCCGCCCCCGGAATGAGGATGCGCGGCTGCGCAGCTACCGGCAGCTGGTCGAAGTAAGCGCGCAGCGGCGGGGTGGTGCGGCCGGCGTCCCAGCCGGCGCGGCCGGGGGTGGCGTAGCGGGCTTGCCAGTAGGCAGCATCGAGGGGAGGGGAAACCGTTTGCATGAGTGCCAAGTATAACGCTGGCCGGAGCCAACTGGAAATTTCGCCTATTTTTACCCGCCACAAAGGTAGGCTGCGGCCCGGCCGGCCCCGGCGGCCCACCTTTTTTCTGCCACTTCTTTTCCCCAAGACCCCTTCTATGGAGCCTCAACAGGATTATCCCGAACCCCGCCAAAATAACAGCCGCGTCCTCCTCTGGGTGGCGCTCGTGCTGGTGCTGCTAGGTATCAACGGGGTGCTGTTTTACCTGAATTCGCAGAAAAAGACGGAGAACGAGCAGCTCACCACCCAGGTGCAGGCCAAGGATACCAAGCTGCAAGCTCAGATTAAGGAGTACGAGGACCTGAAAGCCAGCTACGAGCGCCAGAGCCAGGACCTGCAAAAGCTGGGCCTCAGCAACGACTCGCTGGAGGCACGCATTGCGGGCATCAATGCCGACTTGCTGAAGCTGCGCTCGTTTAAGGCGGGCTCGTTCTCGCTGGTCGAGCAGCAGCGCTTCAAACAGCGCGCTCTCAACCTAGAAAGCCAGCTGAAGAAGAAGGACGACCAGATTACCGACCTCAAGCAGTCGAACGAAACCCTGTACACCGAGACCACGACCCTGAAGGAGAAGCAGAACAAGCTGACCGACACCATCAGCACCATCGCCAAAACCAACCGCGACTTGAGCGAGAAGGTGACCGTAGCCTCGCGCATCCAGGCCGACAACATCCACGTGAGCGTGCTCAATAAGAAGGACAAGGAGAAGGACGACGACAACGAAGAGTTTAAGGCCAAGCGCGTAGACCGGGTGAAAGTGGCCTTCAACCTGAGCCGCAACGACGTGACGCCTAAGGATACCAAAACCATTTACATGCGCATCCTGGAGCCCGACGGCGCGGCCCTCTACAACCTGAGCACCGGCGGCGGCACGTTTACCGTGGATGGCCAGGAGGCGTTCTTCACCATGAAGCAGGACGTGGTGTTCGACAACACCAAGCAGGGCCTCAACTTCGTGTATGCCAAGGGTGGCGACTACAAAATCGGCCAGCACACGGTGGAGCTGTACGAAGGCGGCGCCCTGATGGGCAAGGCCACCTTTACGCTGAAATAGGCGGCCATTACGCACCGAAAACGCCCTGCTGTGCCCCGCGCAGCAGGGCGTTTTGGTACCTATTTATTCCCATGCCCGCACAAGCTTTGATGAGCTGGAGTGGCGGTATATAGTCCGTCCTGGCCCTCTGCCAAGCCCTGCGCCACCCCCGCTACCAGATGGCCCACCCGCTCACGCACGTGTCGATGCCCGGCGTGCGCCTGGCCCTGCCCGGAGCCCAGGCGGCGCGCATTGGTTTCCTGCTGCGAAATGCCGGCCGGCCCCCGACTTTTGCAGCCCTACTTCTTGCCGCCCCCTCGCTTGTCTGCTAAAAAATATTGCCTGCTCCTGTTGTTGTGGCTGCCGCTGCTGGCCTCGGCCCAGCGCCGCCCTGCTCCCCGGCCTGCTCCTAAAAAGGTGGCCGCCGCTCCTAAGAAAGCAGTGGCCAGCGCCCGGCCGCCAGCCTTTTTGCGCTACCTGCACTCGCCCTGGGTCGATAGCCTGATGCGCACGCTCACGCCCCGGCAGCGGGTAGCGCAGCTGTTTATGGTGGCCGCGTATTCCAATAAAGCGCCTGTTTACCAAGATTCTATTTCGACGCTGATAAAAAGCTACGGCATTGGTGGGCTGATATTTTTCCAGGGTGGCCCCGTGCGCCAGACGCGCCTGCTCAACCGCTTTCAGCGCGAGAGCCGGGTGCCGCTGCTCGTGGCGATGGACGGTGAGTGGGGCGCCGGCATGCGCCTGGACAGCATCCTGCGCTTCCCGTACCAGATGAGCCTGGGCGCGGTGCCGGCCGCCGACTCCAGCCTCATCTACGACATGGGCCGCGAGGTAGCGCGGCAGTTTCGGCGCCTGGGCATGCAAGTCAATTTTGCCCCCGTGGTCGATGTCAATAACAACCCCGCTAACCCGGTTATCGGCTTTCGGGCCTGGGGCGAAAAGCCGGCCGAGGTAACCCGCCTGAGCCGCCTCTACATGCGCGGCATGCAGGATGCCGGCGTGCTGGCCGTGGCCAAGCACTTTCCCGGCCACGGCGACGTGGAGGCCGACTCGCACCTGGGCTTGCCGCTGGTGCGCGTAGACCGCGCCCGGCTCGACTCGCTGGAGCTGCCGCCCTTCAAAAGCATGATTGCCAACGGCATTGGCGGCATGATGGTGGCCCACCTCCAGGTGCCGGCTCTGGATACGGCGCGCGGCCCCAGCACCTTGTCCAAGCCCATTGTGACGGGCGTGCTGCGCCAGCAGCTGGGCTTTCGCGGGGTGGTGTTTACCGATGCCATGAACATGCAGGGCGTCATCAAGGTGACGCCCACCGGCGAGGCCGAGGTGCGCGCCCTGCTAGCTGGCAACGACGTGCTGGAATTTAGCAAAAACGTGCCGCTGGCCCTGCGCACCGTGCTGGCCGCCGTGGATAGCGGGCGCATCTCGCAGGCGCGCATCGACGAAAGCTGCCGCCGCGTGCTGGCCCTCAAGCAGTGGGCCGGCCTGCGCACCTACCGCCCCGTGCCCGAGCAAAACCTGCTGGCCGACCTCAACCCCGCGCACGCCCGCTACCTAGCCCATCGCCTCACCGCGCACAGCCTCACGCTGCTGCGCAATCAGCACGATTTCCTGCCCGTGCAGCGGCTCGATACGTTGCGCCTCGCTACCCTCGTGGTGGGCGGCGACCCCGCCGATACCACCGATTTTCAGCGGGCCGTGGCCAGCTACGATGCGCAGGCCGGCCACTTTCACCTGCCCGCCGCGCCCACCCTGGATGAGCTGGTGGACATCCGGGCGCGGCTCTTCTCCTACGATGTGGTGCTGGTGGCGCTGCAAGGGCTGGGCCGCCTGCCGGCCACCAACTTCGGCATCGCGCCCGAAGCCAACCTGCTGCTGCGCGAGCTGACCAAGCCCGGCCAGCGCGTGGTGCTCAGCATCTTCGGCTCGGCCTACGCGGCGGCCAAGGTGCGCGACTTCGACCGGGCCAGCGCCGTGGTTATGGCGTATCAGGAAAGTCAGTCGGCCCAGGAGCTGGCGGCGCAACTCATCTTTGGCGGCATTGGAGCGCGGGGCAAGCTGCCCGTGTCGGTGGCTGGCAACCTGCCCGCCGGCTTCGGCCTTACCACCCAGCCTGGCCTGCGCCTGGCCTACGCCCACCCCGAAGACGCGGGCATGAGCCCCCGCCTGGAGGCTCGCGTGGATAGCCTCATGGCCCAGGCCCTGGCGGCCGGGGCCACGCCCGGCGGGCAGGTGGTCATCGCCCGGCGCGGCGTGGTAGTGCTCCGCAAAAGCTATGGCTTGCTGGCCCGCGCCGGCAGCGGGGCCGGGCCAGGGGCACCGGGGGCGGTGGCCAGCGTGGCTTCGTCGGCCGGCAACTTTGGCAGCGAGCCAACGGCGATAGGTGCCAGCCAGCCGGACCAGGCGCCGGCCAGCGCGCTCGCCCCAGCCGCCCGGCCGGTGCAGAACACCGACCTCTACGACCTGGCTTCGCTCACGAAGGTGCTGGCTGCCACGCCGGCCCTGCTCACCCTGCAGGCGCAGGGCAAGTTCAGCCCTGACAGTACGCTGGGGCAGCTTTTTCCCTTCCTGCGCAAAACCAACAAAGCCGGCTTGAAGCTGCGTGCGGTGCTGGCCCACCAGGCTGGCCTGCCCGCCTGGCTTCCCTTCTGGAAGGAATTTGCCAAGGCCGATGGCACGCTGAGTCGCCAGTGGTTTCGGCCCGACTCGTCGGCGCGCTTTCCGCTGCCGGTGGCGGCCGGGCTATGGGGCCGCCGCGAGCTGCCGGCGCATATCTATGGGGTAATCGGGGCGGCGCCCCTCCATGCCCAGCCCGGCTACGTGTACTCCGACCTGTCGTTTTACCTCTACCCCGAACTGGTGCAGCGCCGCACCGGGCAGCCGTTTGAGCAGTTTCTGGCGCAGCAGGTGTACCGGCCGCTGGGGTCGGGCCTGCGCTTTCAGCCGCTGCACCAGGCCCTGCCGAGCCGCATTGCGCCCACAGAATACGACTCGTTGTTTCGCCGCCAGCTGCTGCGCGGCTACGTCGATGACGAGGGCGCAGCGCTGCTGGGCGGGGTATCGGGCCACGCGGGCCTGTTTGGCTCGGCCAATGACGTAGCGCAACTCGCCCAAGCCTACGCCTGGGGCGGGCGTTACGGCGGCCAGCAAGTGTTCGACAAAGCCATCCTGGCCGACTGGACGCGGGCGCAGTTTGCCGGCAACCGGCGCGGGCTCGCTTTTGACCGGCCGGCCAGCCCGGCGGCCGAAAATACGGCCCCCGGCGCCTCGGCCAGCAGCTTTGGGCACTCGGGCTTCACGGGTACCTATTTCTGGGTTGACCCAGAGAAGGAGCTGGTCGTAGTGGTGCTCACCAATCGGCTCAGTCCCTCGCGGCGCAACAACAAGTTGAGCGAGCTGCGCGTGCGCACCCAGGTGCAGCAGCTCGCCATCGAGGCCATTCGCTGAGTTGGCGGGCGGGGCCTAGCCCGCCAGGCGCTGCTCGTCGTGCAGCCAGGCCAGGGCCTCGGCCTCCGTAATGCACTGGTTCATGCGAAAGGGCAGGTCGGCGGCGTAGGTGGTGGGCTCGGGCACCACGCCGTCGGCCTGAAACTCCTGGCGCAGGCCGGGGGCCATAAAATACACGAGGCGCACGGGGCTGCCCAGCTCGCGCACGGCCTGGGCGTAGTAGTCGCTGAGCAGCCAGGCCAGCGTGGCCGGGGCGCTACGGCCCCGTCGCCGGATGTCGAACAGCCAGTAGCGGGCGTCGAAGTGCCGGGCGGCGGCCAGCAGGTGGGCATAGTCTTGCCGGGCCTCGGCCTCGGTAACGGGCCGCAGCCAGCGGCCCACCAACACCCGGAAATCATCCTGGTAATTTATTTCGAGGCGCTCGGAAGCAGCATACGGCTGGGTCATGGAAGCAGGCTGGCGCCAGCTGAGTAGTCACTGGCAAGCCCTTATAACCGGCTATAAGCCGCAAGTGTTCACGCCGGCGCAAAGAAGCCGGCCCGCAATTCTGGTGGCCGGTTTGGCTGCTATCTTCCGGCCTGCTTCTCACTTCCCACCCCGTCCCGAATATGCTCGGACTCATGATGCAACAGCCCCTGCGCATCGCGGGGCTCCTCGAACACGCCGCCAAGTGGCACGGCGACACCGAAATTGTGTCGCGCCTGCCCGAGGGCGGCCCCCTGCACCGCTACACCTACGCCGCCGCCCACGGCCGCGCCCGGCAGCTGGCCAACGCCCTCACCCGGCTCGGCATCCAAAACGGCGACCGCGTGGGTACGCTGGCCTGGAATACGCACCGGCACTTCGAGCTGTACTACGGCATTTCGGGCCTGGGCGCGGTCTGCCACACTATCAACCCGCGGCTGTTTTTCGAGCAGCTGATTTACATCATTAACCACGCCCAGGACCGGCTGCTGTTCTTCGACCTTACTTTTTTGCCACTCATTACGAAGCTGGCCCCGCACTGCTCCACGGTCGAAAAGTGGGTGTTGCTGGCCGGCGCCGAGCACCTGCCCGCCGCCTCCGGCCTGCCCGGCCTGGCCAGCTACGAAACCCTGCTGGCCGCCGAACAGGCCGATTTCGAGTGGCCGTATTTCGACGAAAACACGGCGTCCTCGCTCTGTTACACCTCCGGCACCACCGACGAGCCCAAGGGCGTGCTGTACTCGCACCGCTCTACGCTGCTGCACAGCTACGCGGCCTCGCTGCCCGACTGCTTCAACTGCGGCGCCCGCGACGTGATTCTGCCCGTCGTGCCCATGTTTCACGTCAATGCCTGGGGCGTGCCCTACCTGGCGCCGCTCAACGGCTGCAAGCTGGTGCTGCCTGGCCCAGCCCTCGACGCGGCCAGCCTCTACGAGCTGTTTGAAAGCGAGGGCGTGACGTTCTCGGCCGGCGTGCCCACCATCTGGTTTGGGCTGCTCACGTACATGCGCGAAGGCCACCGCCGCTTCTCCACCCTGCGCAAGATGATAGTGGGCGGGGCGTCGTGCCCGCCCGCCCTGCTGCGTGCCTTCGACGAGGAGCTGGGCGTGGAAATCCGCCACGCCTGGGGCATGAGCGAAACCTCGCCGCTCGGCACCGTGAGCACCCTCAAGGCCAGGCAGCTCGACCTGCCCGACGAGGCGCAATTCTTCTTTAAAATCAAGCAGGGCCGGGCCATTTTCGGCGTCGATATGGAGATTGTGGACGAGCAGGGCCAGCCGCTGCCCCACGATGGCGTGGCCTTCGGCGACTTGCTGGTGCGCGGGCCCTTCATTGCCAGCGACTACTTTGGCACCGCCCACCCCGGCCAGCTCACGGCCAGCGGCTGGTTTCGCACCGGCGACGTGGCCACCATCGACCCCGAGGGCTTCATGAACATCACCGACCGCTCGAAGGACGTGATAAAGTCGGGCGGCGAATGGATTTCAAGCATCGACCTCGAAAACCTGGCCGTGGCGCACCCCGCCGTGGCCGAGGCCGCCGTCATTGGCGTGCCGCACCCCAAGTGGAGCGAGCGCCCGCTGCTGGTGGCGGTGCGCAAGCCCGGCCACGACGTTTCGGGCGAAGAGCTGCTGGCCTTCCTCGACGGTAAAATTGCCCCTTGGTGGCGCCCCGACGCCGTGGAGTTTGTAACCCAATTGCCGCACACGGCCACCGGCAAGCTCCTCAAAACCCAGCTTCGCAAAGACTTTGCGGGCTACGAGCTAAAGGGCTAGGTCCCCGGCCGGGCCGTCGTCCGCGCTGGTGCTCAGAGCGGCGGCTTGGGCGGCCAGCGCGGCGGCTTGTGCCCGCAGCAGGTGCCAGCGGGTAGCCGTGGCCGGGGGCAGCGGCTGCGCTCGCCGGTGCAGCCAGCCCATGCGCCAAGCCGCGCGGTCGGTGGCGGCTTGCACGTCCTGGGCATCGGTGCCGGCGGCCAGCTCGGCGGTGGTAGCGTCGGCCGCGGTCAGCAGGGCGGGCAGGGCCTGCGCCCAGCGCTGCGCCACCACGGCCCGCTGGCCCAGCGTAGCCAGCTCGACCGCGAGCCGGGCGGCCCGCACCAGGCATTCGCGGCGCCGAAAGTCTAGCTCGGCTAAGTCGGGGGCCGGCAGGCCAGGCGGGGGCTCGGGCAGCGGTGGCTCAGGCGCGGAGGGCTCAGCCGACGGGCCGGGCGCGGGTTCCTCCACAGGGGCGGGTAGCTGCTGCACTAGTGGCAACAGGGCCGCCAGCACACCCGGCTTGAGGGCGCGCTGCCCGTTTTCGAGGTGCTGCGCCAGCGCCGGGCTGATGCCCAGGTACAGGGCCAGTTGCGCCTACGTGAGCCCAAACTAGGCGCGCGTGCGCGCTACCAGCGAGGCAAGCTGTATGGTTCTTTTCATAATGCTAAAAATACCATACGCTTCCCGCGCGGAAAATGTATGGTATTTTTATTTAGCCGAAATAATCATACACTTTCGCGCTGTAAAATGTATGATTAATTTAAATAGCTGGAATAACCATACAGCTTGCGCCTTACGGTGCGCCGGGCCACGCGGGCAGCGCAGGGCCGGCCGCCGGGCACCGGAGAGGCAGCAAAAAGCCCCACTGGCGGCGGGCCAGTGGGGCTTTTTGCGTTGGGCAGTGGGGCTATTGCCCTTGCTGATTGAGGTAGGGGGCCAGCACCTCGTAGGCCTTCTTGGCGCGGGCCTCGTCGTGCACCTGGGCGGCCGCCTGGTACACGCTCTGGAGCGTGAGCAGGTAGCCGCGCTGGGCATCGTCAAAGAGGGCGCCGTCGTGGGTCTGGTAGTAGCTCAGCACGTTGATGCTGCGGGCCGTGAGCTTGTCGAGGATGGCGTCGGCCTTGGCTTTTTCGCCCACGGCGTAGAGCACCGGCACAAGCTGCGGGGTGTAGAAGTCAAACGGCACGGCGTTGTCGGGCATCACGGCGAGGCACTTGTTGGCCACTTCCTTGGCCTTAGCCTGGTCGCCGGCGGCGAGGTAGGCGTTGGCGAGGCGGGCAAACTTATCGCGGTAGTTGGCCGGGAAGCGCAGGTTGTTCTCGTCGTAGAAAACACTGGCATTGTCGAGGCCCCGGTACTGGAATTTCTTCATCAGCGCGTCGTAGCAGATGGATTTTTCCACGTAGCCCTCGTCGGCGCGGCGGTCGTAGTTGGGGTCGCGCAGCGGCAGCAAGCGGTAGGCCATGCCCTCGAGCTGGAAGTAGGGCTGCAAGTTCATGTAGTCGCTCTGGGCTACCGTCGAGCTGAAGTAGATGGGCCGCTTCCAGTTGTTGGTGGCAATCATGTCCAGAATCACCAGGTTTTTCTTCTCAATGGCGCGCTTGCCCATGCTCCAGTCGAGGCGGCTCACGAGCTGATTTTCGCGGTCCTTCGGGATGATGCCCAGCTTCTTCACAGCCGCCGTGTCCACGTTCAGGTAAAATTTGGGCGTGGGGAAGGTCATGGTCGAGTAGTTGCCCTCAGTGTACTTGAGTAGCGGGCTGCCCTGGCCCACGAGGCTGATAAACTGCCGCAGGTCAAGGCTATCCACGGCCGGGTTGGGCGAGAAGGGCAGCATGTCGTTGTTGCCCTGCGCGTAGGTCGCGTCGTTCATCGTGATGGGCAAGCCATCCGACTTGTAGGCGCGGCGCTTCATCTGCTGGATGTACCAGTCGGTGTTCAGGTACGAGAGTACGGCCACGCGCACGTCGGTGCGGATGCCTTCTACCTCCTGGGCGTACCAGAGCGGGAAGGTGTCGTTGTCGCCGTTGGTGAACAGGATGGCGTTGGGGGCGCAGCTATTGAGCAGGTTGACCGCCGAGTCCACCGAGTTGTAGCGGCCCGAGCGGTTGTGGTCGTCCCAGCCCTGAGCCAGCAGGATAGTGGGCGAAATCAAGCCCAGCAGCACGGCCACGGCGGCGCGGGCATTCTCGGCCTTGAGGGCGGCGGCCAGCACCTGGCCCAGTCCAATTACCCCGAGGCCAATCCAGATGGCGAAGGCAAACGTGGCCCCCGTGAAGGTATAGTCACGCTCGCGCGGCTCGATGGGCGGCTGGTTGAGGTACACGATGATGGCAATCCCCGTGAACAGGAACAGCAGGCCCACCACCAAGGCATCGTGCCCGCGCCGGCGAATTTGCACAAACAAGCCAATGAGGCCCAGGATGAGCGGAATGGCGAAGAAGTTGTTGTGCGCAAAGCTGCCGCCAATGCGGTCGGGCAAGGTAGAGGCGCTGGGGCTGAAGGGCGTAATGGTGCCCGCCTGCTGAATGTCGGACTCGCGGCCCACGTAGTTCCAGAAGAAGTAGCGCCAGAACATGTGCCCAATCTGATACCGGAACAGGAAGCCCAGGTTTTGGCCCATCGTGGGCTTCTGGCCCTCCTGCAAGTCGGGCACCCACTTCTTATACTCCTGAATGTGGGCTGGGTCGTAGCTGTAGAGGCGGGGCAGCAGCATCTTGTCGGCGTCGTTGTAGCCGGGCTCCTGGGCGCGGGGCAGCACCTCCACGTACTTGCCGTTTTCGCGCTTGTAGCGGGGGGCGCCTTCCTCGTAGTGGTCGGGCTGGGCGTTGAACTGCGGGCCGTAGAGCAGCGGGCGCGAGCCGTACTGCTCCCGTTTAAGGTAGCTCACAAAGCTGAGCACATCCTCGGGGTCGTTTTCGTTGATGGTGGGGTGAAACGACGAGCGGATGGGCACGATGAGGTAAGTCGAATACCCGATGAGGATAAACGTGAAGCACAGCATGGCCGTGTTCAGCAGCTGGCTGCGGCGCTGATAGGAGAGGCGGAAGCCAAACCAAATGAGGCCCACAAACACCAGTAGGAAAATAACCAGGCCCGAATCGAAGGGCAGACCCAGGTTGTTCACGAAGAACACCTCGAAGCTGCCAGCCAGCGTAGGCAGGCCCGGGATGATGCCCACCAGCACCGAGCCCACGATAATTAGGCTCACTACCAGCGTGATGAGGCCACCCACCATATTGGGGTGCTGCGAGCGGCGGTAGTAGTAGATGAACGCCAGAGCCGGCACGGCCAGCAGGTTCAGCAAGTGCACCCCGATGCTGAGGCCAATGACGTAGGCAATGAGGATGAGCCACTTATCGGAGTCGGGGTCGCTGGCGTGCTCTTCCCACTTCATCATAATCCAGACTACGGCGGCGGTGCAGAGGCTCGACATAGCGTACACTTCGCTTTCCTCGGCGTTGAACCAGAAGGAGTCGGAAAATGCGAACGAGAGCGCGCCTACGATGCCCGCGCCCAGAATGAGCAGGGTTTGGTAGCCGGTGGGCTCGGGCGTTTCGGTTTCAAACTCGCTGCGGGCCACCAGCAGCTTGCGGCCCATGCGGGTGATTATCCAGAACAGGAACAGCACCGTAAAGGCGCTGCTCAAAGCCGAAAGGGCATTGACCAGCACCGCCACCTTCGTGACATCGCCAAAGCTGAGCAGCGACATCAGGCGGCCCAGGATGAGGAAGGTGGGCGCCCCCGGCGGGTGGGGCACCAGCAGCTTGTAGGCGCAGGCCGTGAACTCGCCGCAGTCCCAGAACGGGGCGGTGGGCTCCAGCGTGAGCAGGAAAACGACGGCGGCGATGGCAAATACCACCCAGCCGACCAGGTTATTCAACCGTTGAAATGAACGCATACGGGGCAATAATGACCGGCCACCGCCGCCAGAGGCAGCCGCCGCCAAGTCAGAGGGAAATTCCGTTATAGCTAAACCGTTGCCACTTGGCAACAAGCCCCCAAAAGTAGGCAACAACCACCGAGGGGTTGCGTGGGGCGGGGAGCAATTAAAAATTTTGAATTAAAAATTAAAAATGGGTAGGAGAGCCTGTGTCACCAATCGGTGCACGCGCTCTCCTACCCATTTTTAATTTTTAATTCAAAATTTTTAATTCACTTACAGTAAAGTCAGCCGGTTGGTGCTCACGGCCTTGTCATTGACCAGTAGCGAGCAGAAGTACAGGCCGGCCGGCAGCCCGGTTACGTCGAGGGGCAAGCCGGTGGTAGCGGCGGCCAGCGGCAAGGACAGCAGGCGCACCTCCCGGCCGAGCACGTTGCTCATGCGCAGCTTGTAATCGGGGCCCTGCTGGGCCGAGAGCTGCACCGTGAGCAGCCCCCGGGCAGGGTTGGGAAACACGCTCAGCGAAGGCGGAGTGACTTGAAAGGGCAGGGGTGCCAGCGTAGCGCGCAGGGCCGGCGCATTGACCAAGCCGGCGTAGGCGGCTGGCTTGAGCGAAAAAACCGAGGGGGCCGGCGCGCCACTGCCCAAAAAGCGCGGCGACCAGGCCGCTAGCGGCTGGGCCACCGTGGTGGGCTGCAAGCCCAGCGCCCAGCCCAGGCGGCCGGCTTCGTCGGTGCCCGAGGCCAGCGGGCGCTGCGCGGGCGCAGCCTCTACCCGGGGCGCGGCCCCTACGTGCGCGCCGTAGGTGGCGGCAGCGGCGGGCAGCAAAGCCAGCGCGGCCATAAAGAGCGACAATAGACGAGTAGCGAAGCGCATGGGCGGGCAAAAAAGAAGCGTGGAAAAACCGAAGCTGGCCTAAAGGTAAGCCAATGCCAGTGAGCCGGTAGTGAACAAGCACCGTGCCGGGCCGATAAATTCCCCGGTGGGGCTGAGGCATCGACCAACGCCGCATCTTACTCGGCGAGCGGAGCATCAGCAACTTAGCTTAACTTGAGGCCTGGGGCCTTGTCAAGGACTCACAGGGCCGGCTGCCGCGCCGTCAGGTGCCGGGTGGCGCGTGGGGCTCTACATCCGCCGATTTGTCGGTCTTGCTTATGAAGAAAAGCCTTTTGCCCGTACCCCAGGCCCGCCGCCGGCCGGGCCGCCGCTACCGGGCCGGGCTGCTGCTGGGCAGCGTCCTGGCCGCCTGCACGGCCACGCCCGAGCGCCCGCCCGCGCCGCCGGCCCCGCACACGGCGCAGGTGGCCGTGCGGCCCTGGCCGGTGGGCTTCGGCTATGGCTGCAACCTGGGCTACTACGGCTCGGCCTGGCCCGACGAGCGCCTGGCGGCGGCCGTACGGGCGGCGGGCGGCAACACGCTGCGCGTAACCCTGCCCGAGCAGTTCCTGGCACAGTGGGGCTGGGGCGCGCGCCGCGCGGCCTTTCGCTACTACGCCGACTCGCTGCACCTGCACGACCTGGTGTGCTTTGTGGGTGACCCCAGCCCCGCCCACCGCGACCCCGTGACCTACCCCGGCTGCCCGGCGCCCAGCAAGCTGTTTGCCAACCTATACGAGCCCATCTGGCGGGCCGACAGCACCGTTAATCCCAATAATTACTACGCCCAGTACATCTACCAGCTCACGCAGCAGTATGGGTCGAATATCCGGGTGTGGGAGGTGGTGAACGAGCCCGATTTCATCCCGAATACGGTAAATAAGGAGTGGCTGACTCGCGCCCCCGCGCCGGCCGAGCTGCCCAACGTGCTGGCGCCCATCGGGCGCTACATCCGCACGCTGCGCATTACCTGGGAAGTGGTGAAAAAATACCAGCCCGCCGCCTACGTGGCGCCCGGCGGCCTCGGCTACCCCGAGTACCTGGATGCGCTGCTGCGCTATACCGACAACCCGCGCGATGGCGCGCCCACCGCCGAGTACCCGGCCACGGGCGGCGCTTATTTTGATGTGCTGGCCTACCACGCGTACCCGTCGTACGACCTGCGCTACCGCAACTGGTGGCGCGCCGGGCGCTTTGCCTACACCCGCAACTCCGACTTTGCCGCCCGGCAGGTGCTGGCCCACCACGACGCCATGACGGCCGTGCTGCGCCGATACGGCTACGACGGCACCACCTACCCGCGTAAGCACCTGCTGGTGAGCGAAACCAACGTGGGCCGGCGGCCCGCCGACTGGCGCGCCGGCACCGATGAGCTACAACGCAACTTCGGCCTCAAGGCCATCGTGCTGGCCCAGCAGCGGGGCGTGCGTCAGCTGCACTTCTACCGGGTGGGGGAGGGCGCCGCTGCTCCGCCGCCCTGCACCCCGGTGAGCGGCGCCACGGAGCTTGAGCTTATGGGCCTCTACGAAAACCTGGGCCGCGATGCGCCCGGCACCCAGCGCCTGACCGAGCTGGGCCGCGCCCTGCGCGCCTGCGGCCACTTGCTGGCCGGCCGGCCCTACGACGCGGCGGGCACTGCCGCCCTGCACCTGCCGGCGGGCGTGGCGGGCGCCGCCTTTGGGCAGGGGCAGCGAGCGGTGCTGGTGCTATGGGCCATCGCTACTACCGACCAAAGTGAGGGCGCTGCCGCCACCTACACGCTGCCCGCCGCCTGGCACCGGCCCACGCTCACCCGCTACGCCTGGGACTACGTGCCCGGCGCCGCCGGTCAGGCGTGCCCGGGGGCCAGCCTGGCGCTCACCGGCACGCCGGCTTTTTTTGTGCCGGCCCCGCTGGGCTTGCCGGTCCGGGGCAAGTAATTCTTGGTTGGTCGCGTCAGAAATAATCGGGGCCCGGTGGGTTGCCCCGCTGCCGATGGGGCCGCTGGCTACCCCCCGCGCTAGTTGCCAGATTTTCACCGGGAAAAGTAGCGGCAGTGCTTACGCGAGGTTACTTGGAATAATACTGCGTCGTAGCCTGAAAATTCAAAGAAATGGCCGCAACTAGCTGACTATTAATTTGTAATTGTGGCGCGGTGGTGCGGTGGTTTGCCGTTTGAGTAGTATTTTCACGGTTACTACCTGCTCGCTAGATGCGCTGGCCATCTGAATTGCCAGTACTCTCCCCCCAAAAACTGCTTTTACCCGGCCCGTTGGGCTAAGCGGCTAGCCACGCCCGCGCTCCTTCCTCTGCCGCCGTCGGCGGCTATTCCCACCCACTATTTCCGGCTTTCGCGCTAGCAGCAACCTGCTAGCTAAGCCCTTGTGTGCCCTTTTTTACCCTCTTCCTACTGCTATGAAAAGATACGTAGCCATTCGGACGTGGCTGGCTGTGCTGGCCAGTTACTTCCTGACTCTTACGGCGCAAGGCCAGGCGGCCGGCGAAGAGCGCGTGGCCATCACCTCGATTACAGCCAGCCCCGATACTAGCCAGGATTACTCGGCCTGGCTCGATGACGACCCCGCTCACCTGGTGCCAAACAGCTGGCTGCCCGCCAACTTCCAGTACGTAGACGTGACGCTGAAGCTGGCCAAAACGACCGTGCTCAGCCGGCTTTCACTCTTTGACTACCAAGGCGTTTTTACGGCGCAGCCGGCGCTCCTCTATGCCCAAAATGGCACCCAGCGCACGCTTATCGGCTCTTTCGACGGGGCGCAGTACAACGTGTGGGTCGATATGGCCGCGCCCGGCGCGCTAACGGCCGACGCCATCGTCATTCACAAGTTCTGCAACAATATTCCGGTCAAAATCAAGGTGTTTGGCAAGGTGGGCGGCTCCACTAATGACCCTACGCCGCAGGCCGCCACGATAAGCTTTGCGGCGCTGCCCGCCAAAAAGGTGGGCGACGCGCCGTTTGCCCTGTCGGCTACCAGCACGAATGCGTTGACACCCATCACTTTCACCTCATCCGACGCCCGCGTGGTGAGCGTGGCCCCAGGCGGCGCGGGCGCGTGGCAGGCCACGGTAGTAGGGGCCGGCTCGGCTACCATTACGGCCACGCAGGCGGCCAGCAGCGCCTATTTAGCCGCTAGCGCCAGCCAGGTGCTGGCCGTGCGGCCGCCCACGGGCCCGCCCATACTGCCGCCCACTACGGCCGGCAAAATTCCGCTCGACCCCAGCCGGTGGTACCAACTCACGAATGCGCCCAACGGCATTGCGGCTCTCTTCGATGGCTCGACTACCACGGGCGCTACCATTGGCTGGGGCAAGGTCATTCCGACGTATGATGCCTACTATCCGCTGCTGCCGGGCGAGGCTATCAGCCTGGAAAGCATTCGCTTTTACGACGGGGAAGGCAGCAACCCGGCCGACCCGATGACGCTCTCAGTTATCACCGATGCCTGGCAGCGCATTCCGGTGGCCACCTTCACCGGCGGGCAATACAACCGCTGGGTAGGCCCCGACCCCGGCCAGCCCGATAATTTCAAGCTGCCCACGCCCATCAGCAACATCCGCTACCTCGTGCTCACGGCCTCGTGGGCGTACCCCACGGAGATAGAGCTGACCGGCAGCTACGCAGCGGGCAGCGGCGTGCCCGCCGCCGACCCCCAGGCGCTGGCCGTGCAGAAGAAAATAAAATTTGGTCAGGAGCTGGGCGTCAATGCGTTCGAGTGGGATGTGGAGAACCCCGATAGCCCCGGCCAGATTGACGAAACGCGCCTCAAGGGCCTGAAAAACTTCACCGGTATGCGGCACTACCTCGACTGGCAGAAGCTCGAACCCACGGAGGGTGGCTACACGTTCAACCCCGTGCACAGCGGCGGCTGGAACTACGATGTGCTGTATCAGCGGCTTAAGGCCGAAGGTATTACGGTGCTAGCCTGCATCAAAACGCTGCCCGACTGGCTGCTGGCTACCTACCCCGCCGACCAGCGCGAGGCCGAAAACGTACCCGTGCGCTACGGCAAGGACTTTTCGGACCCTGCTTCCTACATCGAGCAGGCCAAGCTGGCCTTCCAGTACGCGGCCCGCTACGGGGCCAATGCGGCCGTGCCGGCCAGCCTGCTACACGTGGACCCGAGCACGCGCTGGGCCGGCGACGGCGTAAACGAGGTGAAAATCGGCCTCAACCTGGTGCATTACATCGAGTGCGATAACGAGCGCGACAAATGGTGGAAGGGCCGCAAAGCCTACCAGACCGGCCGCGAGTACGCCGCCAACCTGTCGGCCTTTTACGATGGCAATAAGAACACGATGGGCGCGGGCGTGGGCGTCAAAAATGCCGACCCCACCACGCAGGTGGTGATGGGTGGCCTGGCCTCGGCCACCACCGACTACGTGCGCGGCATGATAGACTGGTGCAAGCAGTACCGGGGCTACCGGGCCGATGGCTCGGTAAACCTGTGCTGGGACATGATAAACTACCACCTCTACTCAAACGACGCCAGCACCTCGCAGGGCGGCAACTCGACGCGCGGCGCCGCCCCCGAGGTGTCGAATGCCGGGCAGGTAGCCCGCGACTTTGTGCAGATGGCCCATCAGTATGCCAGCGACATGCCGGTGTGGGTGACCGAAACCGGCTACGATACCAACCAGGGCAGCCCGCTCAAGGCCATCGCCATCGGCCCGAAATCGGTGCTGCAAACCGAGGCCGACTGGACGCTGCGCACCGCGCTGCTGTATGCGCGCTGGGGCGTGGAGCGCACGTTTTTTTACCAGCTGGCCGATGATAACCCCGCCAGCTCGGTGCAGTTCAGCTCGTCGGGCCTCGTCAATGCCGACCGCTCGGCCAAGCCCGCGGCCGACTTCCTGCGCCAGGCCAACCAGCTGCTGGGCGCCTACACCTACACCGGCACCCTGAGCAGCGACCCGCTCGTGGACCGCTACGAGGCCAACGGCCAGACTATTTATGCCCTTACGGTGCCCGACGAAAAGGGCCGCACCGCTACCTATACCCTCGACCTGGGCGGGGCCACCACGGCCACCATCTACCAGCCCCAGGCCGGCCAGGCCAATATGACGGCCACCGCCGTGAGCGCGCCGGGCGGCCGGCTCACGCTCACCGTGACCGAAACGCCGCAGTTTGTGGCGGCTGGGGGCACGCCTACTACGCCCCCGGCCAGCACCTGCGCCGGTACCGGCTCGATAGGCTGGGAGCAGTGGACGAAAGTCAACGGTCAGTCAATCAATGCTATTCCGACCCAGAAAACGCCCGATAACACGGCCACGCTCACCAAGTTTGAGAGTGCTGTGAACATCGGTACCAATTACGGGGCGCGCATCCGGGGCTACGTGTGCCCACCGCTGGACGGCAGCTACGTTTTCCAGCTGGCCGGCGACGACGACTGCCAGCTCTGGCTGAGCGCCGACGACAATGCCTATAATAAGGTGCTGATTGCCAGTGTAAACGGCTATACCAACTATGGCGAGTGGAGCAAGTACCCGAGCCAGCACTCGGCGGCTATTCCGCTGCTGGCCGGGCACCGCTACTACGTGGAGGCGCTGCACAAGCAGAACGCCGGGGCCGACTTTGTGGCGGTGGGCTGGGCGTTGCCCGGCGGCACCGTGGAGGCGCCCATCGCCGGGGCGCATCTCATTCCGTATGGCACGGCGGCTGGCCTGGCCAGCCAGGTAGCCAGTGCCCAAGCCGCCCGCGTGCTGGCTACCGACGATGCTACCGGCCCGGCTACCGGCCTGCGCGTGTATCCCAATCCGTTCAGCGGCCAGACTAGCATTGCATTTGCCTTGCCGCAGGCCGGGAGCGCTACCCTCGAAGTGTATGACATGCAAAACCGGCTGGTGCAGCGGCTATTCAGCGGCGCGGTGGCGGCGGGCGAGCGCCGGCAGTTTGCGCTGGCCGGGGCCGGCCTGCCGGTGGGCGTGTACCTGGTGCGGCTCGTCACGGGCAGCCAGGTATTCACCCAAAAGCTGGTGCGGGTGGATTAGGCACGTGTCTAGGAGCTGAGAAAGGGCGTCCTGTCTAATACATTGAAAAAGAGAATTTTGAAATGGTATAAGCTAAAGTCAAATACGCTCTAAAAGAGAAGGTCCGGCTGCACAAGCCGGACCTTCTCTTTTAGGGCCGGGCCCAGCGCCGCGCTTGGCGCAGCCGGGTTCGCCGGTGCAGCCCCCGCAGCAGCTCGCGCACAAACTGCGTATCGAGCGGGCTGAGCAGCAGGGCTTTGGCAGCGCACTTGAGGCTGGTGGCCAGGTGGCCCCGCCGCAGGGCATACAGCGCGCCCTGCTGGGCCTCGTCCAGGGCCAGTTGGCGCCGGTGCTGCGGCACCGCTTGGCGCACCTGAGCCAGGCGCTCGGCCAGCGGCAACGCGGCAAAAGTGGGGGTGAGTAGCGCGGCCAGCTGGCGGTCCATCGCGGTTTTTTGCGGCTGGCCCCAGTAGTGGTACACGGTACGGTGGCAGGCCTGTACCGGCCCGCTGACCTGCAAGGCCAGCGAAAACGCCAGCTGCTCGCAGATAAACCAGCCAGTGCCGGCATACAGCTCATCGACCAGCGTTAGGATGTCGGGCAGCAGTGGGGCCAGCGAGCGCGGCAGCCCCACCACGCCCGTATTCCACGACGAGTGGCCGCCGTGAAAGCGTACCTGCGCCCTGCCCAGCCCAAAGGTGCGGCTACCCAGCAGCGTCAGCAGCCGCTTGGGGTATTTGGCCTGATTAAACTCGGCGTGAATGGCCACGGCCTCGGCCAGCGGGTACTCGGGCCGGTGCAGCACGGGGCGGCCGGCGGCCAAGCTTTGCAGCAGGCCGGCGGGCGAAGCCAGAAAAAACGTATCTGAGTCGATAAACAGCAGCTCCTCGGCCGGGTAGTCGGCAAAAGCCCGGGCAATGAGCTGCGCCTTTACGCGGTGCCCAAAGTGCTGCGGGCCTTTCAGCTCGGCCAGGTAGGTGGGAGTTAATTCCTGATAATCAATGGGCAAGCCTGCCAGGTAGGGCGCAAAAAAGCCGGGCTCATCCGTAAAAATAGTAGCCGCCAGCGGCAGGCTCGGCTGCCAGGCCCAGCCGCTGAGCGCCGCAAAAATGGCGCGCCGGTATTCGGTTTCCCGGCCGTAGGCCAGCAGGAGCAAGCGGGGCATAGTAGGTAGGGGGCAGGTAAGGGTAGTGTACTAGGGTGGCTATGGGAATAATTAAAAATTAAAAATGATAATTTAAGAATTTGATAGTATCATTTTTAATTTTAACCGACACTAGGACCTGATGGGCCGCAGGCGGCGCAGCACCAGGTTGAGGCGGCTGCGTACTTCTGCGGCCGCCAGCTCGGGCAGGCCCCGGAAGCTGATGGGCAGAAAGCGCCGCAGCACCACGTAGCCATACACGGTGCTGGCCAGCAGCGTAAACACCGACGCCCAGGCTGCCCCATAGATACTGTGGCTGAAGTGGATGCAGGCCACATCGGCCCCCACGTTGACGGCCAGGGCCAGTACCACCTTCACTAGGTTGAGCTGCGGCCGGCCAATGATGTCGAGCGTGACGCCCAGAAACCGCTCTAGCGGAAACAGCAGCGAGCACACAATGAGAATGCGGTAGAGGTTGGCCGCCTCGGTTGCCACGTACTTGCCGCCCCCGATGAGGCCCACGATGGTATCGGCAAAGTAGAGCACGCCCACCACGATGGGCACAAAGAGCACCGTGAGGAAGCCCGCGTATTTCTTCAGCAAAGTGGTCACTTCGTCGTCGCGCTGCCGGTTCACGGCCGCCGACATGCTGGGCATGGCCGTGCTCAAGCCGCTGCGCAGGGGTATTTCGATGATTTCGAGCAGGCGCTGCGGCAGGTTGTACACGGCCAGCGCCGCCGGCCCCAGCATAAACTTGATGATGAACGTGTCGGAGCTGCGCAACAGGTTGGAGCACAAGAAGGTGCCGAAGCTGTACTTGCCAAAGTGAAACAGCTCGCGCACCACCAGCGGGCTGCGGTGCCGCAGCGCCGTGAGGCGCGACCAGCCCATGCCCACCACCACCACGCTCGACAGCAGCGAGCTGCCTAAGAAGACCTGAATAATCCGCGTCAGGTTGACCTGATGCAGCAAGTACAGGCTGAAAACCAGCACGATAAACGACCCCTGATTGAGCAGCCGCAGGTACAGAATCCGGTCAAAGCGCTGCTCGGCCTGAAGCACCCAAATGGCCACGTTAAAGGGCAGCGTCAGGACCAGGCTCAGGCCAAACCAGTGCACCAGCACCAGCACGCCCACGTCGTGCAGGCGGCTGGCAAAGAGCAGCGCCACTAGGTTGAGCACCCCAAAGATGCCCGTCACGAGCAGGCCGATGTACCAGGCCGAGCCGGCCACGCAGCGCTGCCGCAGCTCGTCGGCCCCGGCGTAAAACTTGATGAGCGCCGTTTGGAGCAGGCCCGTGCGAAACGTGTCGAGCAGCAAAAACGCGAACTGGAAAAATATCCAGTTGCCCATGTCGGCTTCCGACAGAAAGCGAAACAAGATGCTGTAGGTCAAGACGCTGAACACGGCCATCACCCCGTTGCCGGTGAGCGACTGGATGTGCCGGCTGCGGAGGAGCGTCTTCATGCGGCGGGCACCAGTTGGGGCGTGTGCGCCGCTGGCTGGGCGGCCGGGGCCGGCCCGGCCAGGTGCGCCGCAATAGCCGCGTAGATGCGGGCCACGCTGTTTTCCCAGGTGTGGGTGGCGGCAAAGGCGCGGCGCTGCTGCTGCCGGGCGGGGCCATCCTCGGCCAGCGCTTGCTCGATGAGCAGCAAGTAGTCTTCCGGGCTTTCGGCCAGGTAGGTGTGGTGCTCGAAGGGGCGCATGGCCTCGGTGCGGGTGGCCACCACGGGCTTGCCCAGGGCCAGGTACTCGTCGATTTTGCGTGGGTAGTTGCCCACCGTCAGCAGGTTCACGGCCTGCGGGTTCAGGCACACGTCGAAGTGCTGCACGTAGGCGGCCAGCTCAGCGGTGGGCTTGGCACCCAGAAAGTACACGTTGGGCGGGTGGTGTAAGTCGCTGCGCTTAAACACGTCGTCTTCGGGGCCGACGAGCACGAAGCTCCAGCCGGGGCGCTGGGCGATGAGGTAGCGCAGCACAGCCAGGTCGAGGCGGTCGCTGGTGAGGGCGCCCACGTAGCCCACCACCGGGCCGGGCAGGTGGCGCAGGTCGGCGGGGGCGGGCGTGCCGGTGGGCGGCGCGGCCAGCGCGTCGCAGCCCTGGCCCACGTCGTAGGCGTGCGGGTTGTAGAGGCGGCAGTAGTCGGCCAGGTAGCTGGAATTGGCCACGCACACGTCGCTTTTGGCCATGAGGGCCGGCTCCAGACGCTGGCCGTGCTTGCGCCAATAGCCGCCGGCCACCACATAATCACGCGAGTAATAAATGCTGATGGCGGGTTGCAGCAGCTCTTTCAGGTAGAAGCTGCGGAAAATATCGTTGTCGTTAAACAGCAGAAAATCCTGAAAATTGAGCTGTGCGAGCCCTTGCTTGATGGCCCGCGCAAAGCGCCGGTTGTTGAGCTTGTTGGCCAGCGTGTGCAGGCCGCCCGGCGGCAGCCAGTTGATGGATTCGAGCACCGTAGCCGGCGAAAGCACCCACAGGTTGGGGGCCACGGCTTGCAGGCCGCTGGCCGCGTTGTGCCGCACGCGCAGCCGCGCCTGCACAGCCGGCGCGTGGCGGTGGCGCAGCACGGTGTTGCGGTCGAGCGGCGCGTTGACGTACAGCACGCGGTGGTGGCGGCTGAACTCGCGGGCCAGGTCTTTGCAGTTGCTGCCCAGCGCAGTATCCCAGGGCTGCTGCCCCACCACGACGATGTCGCGGCCAGTAAGGAGTGGTACCATTTGCAAGCGTGAGGGTGAAAAGAAGCGGCGGCCTAGCCCGCGGCCACGGCGCGCGGGTAGTGGCGCACCAGCCAGGTATCGAGCAGGTTGAGGATGCCGTGGTCGTGGTCGGCGTCGAACTTGCGGGCGAAAAGCTTGTGGGCGTGCGCCAGCTTGGGAAAGTCGTCGGTGGTGAGCAGCCGGGGGTTAGCCCCGCCCGCCGACCAGTCGATGTAGCGGTAGTTCTCGTTGACGATGCGGCTTCGAAAAGGCGAATTCATGAGAACGGTCGCAATCAAAAACTCGTCGGAGCCCCAGGTAAACAGGCTGAACCAGCGCAGGCGCGGGTGCTCATCCATGAAGCGCACCAGGTAGGCCGCGCAGGCCACGTCGAGCGTCCACCACGAGCCATCGGCGCCGCCATACAGGGCGTAGGGCAGCGGAAAGCGGCGGCGCGGCAGCACCCGGTTTAGCAGCCGCTGCAAGGCATATTGGCCCCGAAACTGGAAGTAGGTGGTGTGGTACTGCTCGATGCGGCTCGCCGCGTGCTGCCACCAGTCGGAGTCCTCGCTCTCAAACGACAAAAAGGAGTAGCCCAGGTGCCGGGCAAAAAAGTCGTGAATCGTAGCCGCCGGCTTAATCGGGTAGTCCTGCCCGCTCAGCAAGTTGATAAAATCAAACGCCTGCCCGCCGGCCAGAATATCGCGGGTGCATTCCAAAATGCTGCGGGTGAAGCGGTAAGATGCCCAGTGCACGGCAAAGCGCCGGGCCGTAAACTGCACCCGGGGCCGCTCGGCCAGGTGCGCGTAGGCGGCGAGGTCGCACTTGCTGTCGAGGTGAATGAAGAAGTAAAAATCCTCGTGCTGCAAGGCCGTGAGCAGCCGCCCCAGCTGCTCCGGGTTCTTGTGGGCCATTATCAGGTGGGCAATTTTCATAGCTCAGAAAGGCAATTCAGTAGAGTAGGATGGGGTAGCGCGAAGCTTGCGCTTTGCGCTACCCGCTAGGCGGCGCCGGCTACGGCGCCCAGTACGCGGGGCGGGCGGCTGGCCTTGGCCCAGGCGGCGGGCTGCGCCTTGCGCACCCAGCGCCCAAAGCCCAGAAACACGGCCAGGTTCATGAGGCTAAAAAACAGGGGGATAACCAGCGGCTTGGCGGTGTGGCCGGTGCGGGCCGCCTGCTGCCAGCCTACCCAGGCTGCCCCGTACAGCGCCACCTGGCCCGCCAGCAGCAGGCCATAAAAGCCGGCCAGCGGCCCGGTGCTGCCCAGGGCCAGGCCCAGGCACAGGGGCAGCAGCAGCAGCAGCGCCAGCGGCGCCAGGCTCCAGCGCAGCACCCGGTGCGACACGTAGAGGAACGTGACTACCGGCTGCCGCAGCGGGTTGAGTAGCTGCGGCAGGCGCGTCATGGCCTGCCAGCCGCCCGCGCAAATGCGGATTTTGCGCTCCATCTCCTCGGGCAGCGAGGCCGAGGCGTCTTCGGTGGCGTAGGCGCGGGGCTCGTACACCACGCGGTAGCCCCGGCCCACAATGCGCAGCGACTGCACAAAATCGTCGAGAATGGTATCGGCTTCGAGCGGCGCAAAGAGGTCGGAGCGGAATGATACCAACTCGCCGGCCGCGCCCATCAGGCTGTATATCTGCGAGTCGCAGCGCTTGAGCAAGGACTCGTATTGCCAATAAATGCCTTCGCCCGCGCCGGGCGCCGAGGCCTGGGGCCGGATTTTCTTCTCGCCCGACACGGCGCCCACCGTGGGGTCTTGGTAGTGCTGCACCAGCTCGCGCACGGCCGCCCGGTTGAGCAGCGTGTTGCAGTCGGTGAAGACGACGTAGGGGGTTTTCACAAATTCCATAGCCCGGTTTTCGGCCATCGACTTGCCGGCCCGCTTGGCTGCGTGCAGGTGCTCGATGCGCGGGTGGCGGGCCAGCACCTGGCCCGAGTTGTCGGTCGAGCCATCGGTGATGAACACCAGCCGCAGCTTATCGGCCGGGTAGTCGAGGGCCAGCGAGTTGGCCACCTTCTCCTCCAAAATGCTGGCCTCGTTGTAGGCCGGCACCACCAGCGTCACGGGGGGCTCAAAGGCCTGAGCCGGCCGCGCGGGCCGCCCCAGACCTTTGGCCTTGGCCCACAGCCACACTATCCCGGCATAACCGAAGTAGGTGTAGAAAACCAGGGCGAGCAGCGCCCAGCAGGCGTAGTGGAAGTAATGCATAAGCTGTTTTCAAAAAGGAGAGCAGGTAAGGGAATAAAAGCGAGGGAGTCAGGGCCGCAGCTTGCGCTGGGCGCGCAGCCCACTGACGATGCCCAGGGCCAGGCAGAGCAAAACGGGCGCAGCAAGGAGAGCGAAAGGCATTATTTTTAACGATTAATGGGTAGTGAGTTGGGCGAGCATCTGGCGCTTTAACTCCGGCTGTGGGCTGAAAAACTCAGCTGACGGCGGAGGTGGCCCGGTGCGGCGTGGCCAGAAATGAGGTGCGCGTGCGCCGGATGCGCAGCAGCGCCAGGCACATGCACCAGATGGCGTAGGGCAGGCGCAGCACTGCGCCCAGCACCTGGCGGTTGTAGAGGCGGGCGGGCAGGGCCAGCAGCAGCGTGGCGGCCAGCGTGGCCAGCAGCCCGGCCCACACCAGCGGCGGCGGCCCCACCCGCAGCCCCAGCAGCCAGCTCGCCGCCGAGGCCCCGGCCAGCAGCCCCAGCAAGGCCAGCAGCAGCGTGCGTGGCACCAGAAACGCCTGCACCACTTTGTTGAAAAACTCGACATTGCCGCGCCGCAGCTGGGGTAGGCCCTCGCCGGCGTATTTCTTCAAGAACTCCCACTGCGAGGCCAGCCAGCGGGTGCGCTGCTGGGTGAAAACCTGGGCGTTCTCAATCTTCTCGTCGTAGACGTAGGCGTCGGGCAGGTAGCAGACCTTTTGCTGGTCGCGGGCGATGCGAAAATCCAGCTCCTTGTCTTCGCCCACCGTTTCGCCGATGCCGGCCAGCAGGCGCCGCAAGTAGCCGTACTCGAAGGCCATGCCCGAGCCGATGAGCGCCGCCGACAGCCCAACCGCCGCCGGCCCCCGGCGGTAGAGATGGTTATTAATCTCTTCGTTGCAGGCGTCGAGCAGGGCGAAGGCGGTGCCCTGGTTTTTGGCGGTGCGGTGGGCCTGCACCACGCGGTAGCCCGTGGCAAAGGCCGTATTTACCTCGTCCAGCAAGCCCTGGCCCATCACGTTGTCGGCGTCGAGCACCACGGCCACGTCGAAGGCGTGGGCGGGCAGCACCGTTAGGGCGTGCAGCAGCGCCTTGCCCTTGGTGCTGCGCTCAAACTGCACCTCGACTACCTCAATGCCCTGGCGCTGCATGGCCAGCACGGTGCCCGGCTGCAAGCCATCGGCAATGACGACCACCTGAAAGGCGCCCGCATACTGGTGGGCCAGCGCCGCCCGGCTGGTTGCCAGAATCACGGCGTCTTCCTGATACACCGGCATCAGCACGCCCATGCGGCGCGGCGGGGTGCCCGGCGGCGGGGCCGGCAGCGGCCGGGCGCGCCGGTGCCCCGCCACTGCAAAAAACAGTAGGTACAGGCAGTTGAGCAGCAGGTAGGCCGCCAGGGCGTAGAGCAGCGCGCTGAAGAGGGCGGAAAGCATGAGTTAAGGAGTGGTTTTTTAATGGGCAATGGGTAGTTTTTGGTGGTCAATACTTACTACTGCGCCCCATTACCCGAGGGGTAATTAGCTGCTGACCATTAACTAGTTAATCAGTATGCGTGTGCTGCAAATGCCAGCGCAGGCCGCGGCCCAGGGCGCGCAGGTGCGGCCACTCGCGCCGGTGCAGGTGACGCACGGCTTGCTTGGGCAGGGCCGCCCCCACAAATACCAGCGTGCTACTCAGCAGCGCCCAGCCCCGGTAGTTGCGCCGGATGAACAGCAGCCGGTTGCGGTTCATGTAGTAGGTTTTCAGCACCGACGACTTGCCTACCGACACCGACTCCTTGTGGTACACCGTGGACTCGGCCACGTAGTGGCACGTGAAGCCCGCGTTTTTGATGCGCTCGCACCAGTCAAGCTCTTCGTAATAAAGGAAATACAGCTCGGGCATGGGGCCGGCGGCGGCCAGCACGCGGCGCGGCACCAGCATGGCGGCGCCGTCGGCCAGTTCGGTGGGGTGCGAGCAGTTGTGCTGGCCGTGGTCGGCTTCGAGGTGGCCGATGGTGATGCTGCGGCCCGTCCAGGGGTTGAGGCCGTGCGAGCCGGCATACTGGATAAGGCGCTCATCGTGGAAAAACCGGATTTTGGGGGAGGCGATGCCGGCCCCGGGGTTGGTTTCAAACAGGCGCACCAGCGGCTCCAGGAAGTCGGGCTCCACCTCGGTGTCGTTGTTCAGGAAGAGCAGGTACTCGCCCTTGGCCTGGGCTATGCCCAGATTGTTGCCGCCCGCAAAGCCCAGGTTGCGCGCCGACTTGAGGAGCTGCACCTCCGGAAACCGTTCCCGAATGATATCGGGGTCATCGGAAGGCGAGGCGTTATCGACCACGATAATCTCCAGGTGCGGGTAGGTAATGCGGCGTAGCGAAGCCACCAGCTCGCAGGTTACCTGCGCCTGGTTGTAGTTGATGGAAATGACGGAAACCAGTGGGTAGCGCATGTGGTGCTAGCTGATAGTAAAGTGAATGGCCTGCCCGCCGCGGCGGCTTCTGCGCAATCCTCTGCGGGCTAAAGCCGTGGGCGCCGCGGCTAAAACCCCTCCGCGCCGGGCGCGCCCTCATCCAGCCGGGGCCCCAGGAAGACGAAGACCCACGACAGGTACACGACCAGCGCCGAGGGCATGAAATTGATGACTTCGTTGCCGTAGCTACAGAAAAAGCTGCCCGCAAAGCCGGCCGTGAGGGCAATGAGCTTGGTCTTGAGAGCCGGGTCGCGGATGCGCCACACAATGCCGCCGCACTTGCCCAGGATGTAGGCCATGATGCCCATCCAGATGGTGAGGCCCACCACGCCGTACATGGCCCACACCTTCACCCAGTAGCTATCGGGTGGAATGGTAGAGAGCAGCTTGCCGGGGTTGTAGTGAATGCCGGCGTTGCCGATGGTGCCCACGCCGCCGCCAAAGGGCCGGCTGCTGAGGTAGTCGCGCAGCTTGGTCTGGTTGAGCAGGCGCACGTGGAGCGACGGGTCGTTGGGGTCAAGGGCCGTGCGCATGCGGTAGATGTTGTAGTTGCCGTCGCCGATGTGCGTGTATTTCAGCACCCCAAAGCCGGCCAGCGCTACCAGTGAGCCCAGCACAAACGCCTTGATATTCTTGCTGATAAGTAGTGCCACCGCAGTGCCCGCCATGAGGGCAAACAGCGCCCCGCGCGTGCCCGAGATAAACATGCCGATGAGCAGCACGCCCGCCGCCGCCGCCAGCAGCAGCCGCTGCCAGGTCCGGAACGGCCCCAGCGCCAGAATGCCCGCTACCAGCGCTACGTGGGCTTGCGCGGCCCCAAACTGGCCCGCGTCGCTGTAGAAGGAGAACACCCGCAGCTTGCCCCACAGCAGGTGGGTTTTGGCGTTTTCGACCAGGAAAAGCTGCTCGCCGGCCGAGGGGCCGAGGTAGAGCTGCTTGAGCCCGTTGAGCGTGCCCAGCACCGAAAGGCCGATGATAAGGCCGAGAAACAGGTTGAGGTCGCGCTTGTGGTGAAACAGCAAAAACGCCAGCGGCACCAGCAGCACCCAGTAGAGCGTGGTGCTGCGCATTTCCTGATACCAGCCCAGCAGGCTGGCCTCGGGGTTCACGATTTCAAACACGTTGACCCCAAACCAGGCCACGCTCAGCAGGCACAGGTCGTTCTGGACGTAGCGCCAGTCGAAGCGCTCGTGCTGAAACGCCACCGCCACCCAGGTAATGACCAGCAGCCCATCGACGGCCATGCCAAACGGGATGCTGCCGCCCACCAGCCGCGCGATGAAAAACAGCAGAAAGCAGTAGCCGATGAGGGCGATAATGCCCAGGCGCGGCGCCCGGAAAATGCCAAGCAGCAGCGGCCCCGCCACCGCCCCGGCCAGCAGCAGGCCCGGCACCAGCAGGCCCTGGCTGGCCGTGAGCCAGCCCGCGAGCACGGCCAGCAGCAGCCCGGCGGCGAGCAGCGGCAGGTTGGCGCGGGTTTGAAAAGCGGGCAGCGGGAGCATAAAGGAGCGTTAGCGTGACGGGAGGGAGGAGCGCGAAGCGGAGCTGCGTACTCGTGGCTAGGAGTGCAGCAGGGCCTGCTGCGGGTGGGCGGGCAGCGCGGCGCGGCGCGGGGTGGCAGCCGGCCGCAGGCGGGCGCCGATAAACTCGGCCACGTACTCGGGCAGCACCCCGTTGAGCACCAGCTCGATGGGGGCTTTGGCCACGGCCTGAATGTTTTGGAACACTGTGCGGTCGGCGGGCTGCCAGGCGCGGTCGGCGCGCACGGCCACCAGTATCAGGTTGAGGTCCTGGAGCAGCGAGGCCGGGTAGGCGGTTTCGAGCACCGCCGGAAACTCGATGATGACCACTGCCTCGGCGCGCAGGCCGTTGCCGGTGAGGTCGCGCAGGGCCACGCCCGGCGCCAGCGCCCGCAAGGGCGAGTAGAGCAGGGTGTCGTCGGTGGGGATAATCTGAAACGAATGATTATCCGGGTAGAGAGTGAAGGTCTGGATGTTCAGCTCGCGCAGGCTGCTGGCCAGGCTGGCGCACACCGCCGTTTTGCCCTCGCCGCCCTGGCTGCTGAGCACCCCGATGGTGTAGGGCTGCCCCTCGCGGCGCGGCTGCTGAAACTTGAGCAGCAGCTGGCGGGCCAGGTGGTCTTCGGCGCGCTTGGCGCGGTCGAGCTGCAAGGCATCGGGCGCCGTGATTTTAGGGATGATGCCCGCCACCGGGAACGTGGTCACCTTGGCCGCGTAGGCCGGGCTTTGCAGCTTGGTGTCGAGCAGGCTCGTGGCCGCCACGCCCGCGCTGGTGAGCAAAAACGCCCCCATAAAGCCCCCGATGAGCAGCAGTAGCAGTTTGGAGCCACTGGCGCTGGTGGGCAGGTAGGGCGGGTCTACCACGCGCAGCTGCGAGGCCATGATGCCGTTTTGCTCCGAGAGCTTGCTTTGCTTCAGGCCCTCCATCTGGGAGAGGTATTCCTTTTCGGCCACCTCCACCTCGCGGCGGATTTTGCGGATTTCGGCGCCCAGCGGCACCAACTGGTTGTACTGTCCGGCGGCCAACTCGCGCTGGCGGCGCATCAGCCCGAGCTGGCTTTTGAGGTCTTCGACTTGCAGGTTGTTCTTGGAGTAGTCGGTCACGAGGTCCTTCACGGCCACGCCGTTGGCGGCGTGCGCGTCGCTGTAGTAGCTGCTCACCGTTTCGCCAATCTGGGTATTGAGCTGGGCGGCTTCCTGCTTCACGCTGGCCAGGCGGGCGGCGGTGGCCGGGCTGGGCTGGGCCTGGCTCATGATTTCCAGCTCCGAGGCCTGGTTGTTCAGCTCCGAGAGGCGGGTGCGCAGCCGGATGATTTCCTGGCTTTTCAAATTGGAGGCGCCCCGCTTGCTCAGGCTACCTTCTACCGATTTGAGGGTAGATGCGGCCCCGGCGTACTGCATTTCCAGCTGGGCATACTTGTCGGCGGCGGCCTGCTTCTCATCGGTCGAGGACAGAATCTGCTTGTCGTAGTCCACGATGTTGTGCTTCTCGTGGAAGGCCAGCAAGCGCTGCTCGGCTGCCTTCAGGCGGTCGGCCGCCCGTTGCACCGACTGCGTGAAGTAGGTAATCACCGACTCGTTCTGGCCCGTAAAAAGCTCCTTGTGCTTGCGGATAAATACTTGGGTCAGAATCTCCAGCGTCTTTTCGCACAGCGCCGGGTCTTTGGCCGCGTAGTCGATGCGCAGCAGGTCGCTGTCCTTCACCCGCACGGCGTTGAGGGTGAGCAGCGCGTTTTCCGAAAACAGCGGGTCTTTCGAGTTCACGAGCCGGTACACCGGGTTGCCCGGCCCGGCCTGGTAGGCAGCCATAATGCGCCGGGTGGTTTCGGCCAGCGTGGGGCCGGTGAGCTGGGCCTTGGCGGCCGGTGTGAGCAGCAGGTCGAAGGGCGTTTTTTTCTTGTCCAGCAGCCGGGCCTGCACCGCGCCCAGCACGCCGCTAACCGGGGCCGCCGGGGGGGCGGCCGGGCCGGCCGCCTCGGCTTGCAGGCGCCAGGCCAGCAGGCGCAGGGCCACTTCCTCGCGGGTATCGCGCGAGTTGATGAGTGAGAGCAGGTTGTCGAAGGCCGTGGCGGTGGCCTGCCAGCCCTGGCCGCTGTCGTTGTTGCCGCCCTCGATTTTGTAGCCCGAGGCAATGCCGGTGTACAGCACCGTGTCCGACTCGTACTTCTTATCCTGAAAGCGGGAGAAGAAGAAAATCGAGGCGGCCGTGGTCAGTGGCACCAGTACGAGTAAAGGCCAGTGCCGAAGCAGCCGGCGCACAAGCTCTTGCGCGTTCATTTAGCAGCGAGTGAAATGGAAGAAATAGGCATCCCAATCAGGTCCTCGAGCAGCAGCTGGGCCGTTTGGTAGCGGTTGCGGGCTTCTTCGTGGGCCAGCTGGGCCTTGCCGTAGAAGTCCTGGGCGGCCATCTGCTCATCCACCTGGATTTCGGCCTGCTTGAAGCGGCGGTCGGCAATCTGCTTATTCACATTGGCCGATTGCAGCGCCTCCTGGGCATTTTGCTGGGTGGCGCGGGCCAGCGCCAGCGCCTGGTACTGCACGATGACCACCTGCCGGATGGCCGCCTCCTGGGTTTGGCGCTGGGCCGTGGCCTGGCTCACCACGTACTGCTGGCGGTCGATGGTAGTGTGGCGGCTGGCCAGCAGGTCGATGGGTACCACGAAGCCCGCGCCAACCGAGAATTGCGCCCGCGCCCCCAGGTTGAACGGGTTGGGCTGGTATACCGGTGCGACTGGCTCGGCATTAGGCCCTGTCGTAGTTTGGGCTGTGGCAAAGTAGGGCAGCGTACCGTAGCTGTAGCCGCCCGTGAGGGCCAGCATGTTGAGCAGGCGCTTTTTAGCCAGCTTCACATCGGCTTCGGCTACGCCGCGCGTAGCGTCGAGCCGGGCTATCTCGCCCGAGTGGGCAATGGCCGCCTCGTATAGCTTGGGCAGTACCACTTCGGGCGCCCCAAAGAAGTTTTGGAGGAGGCCGCCAGCAGCCACCGGGGTCGTTTGGGCAGGGGCGGCCAGGGCATAGGTTGCCTGGGCGCGGGCCGCCGGGGCCGCGCCGAGCGCCAGTAGCGCCAGTAAAAGCGCGCGCATTACACGTTCTCCTGCTGAAAGAGGGCCGGCACGGTCTTGAGCAAAATCACGAGGTCGTGGCGCAGCGAGTAGTCGCGGGCATACTGCACGTCGAGCAGCTTGCGCTCCTCGGCCGACATCGGCCCCTTGCCGCCGCGCTTGCTCACCTGCCACAGCCCCGTAATGCCCGCCGGGGCCAGAAACCGGGCGGCAAACTGGTCGGTGGTCAGCTTTTCGGCCTCGTACACCGGCAGTGGCCGGTTGCCCACCAGGCTCATGTCGCCGCGCAGCACATTAAAGAGCTGGGGCAGCTCGTCGATGCTCGTGTTGCGCAAAATGGCTCCCACGCGGGTCACCCGGGGGTCGTTCACAATCTTGATAAACGGGGTTTCCTCGCTGGCCCGGCGCGCCTGCCGGTATTGCTGCTCACACACCCGGCGGCCTTGCTTATCAATGAGTTGGCCCCGGCACGGCTCTCCGCAGGCGCAGGCCGTGGGCAGCAGCCCGGCGCTGGCCGGCTGGTACTGGTTGTGGCCCTTCATGGCCGCCAGCTGCTGGTCGGCATTGGGGCGCATCGACCGGAATTTCCAGAACCGAAACACGCGGTAGTTGGTCCCCACGCGGTGCGAATAGTAGAGCACCGGCCCCGGCGACTCCAGCCAGATGAGCAGCGCCACCACCGCCAGCAGCGGCAGCAGCAGTAGCAGTAGCAGCCCCGCCACTGCAATGTCGAAGAGGCGCTTGCTCCTGGGCATAGCAAACGGGCGGGGCGCTGCCGCCGGGGAGGCCACGGGTGCCGTGGGCCGGGGCTGCCGCAGCAGCCATTTGGGAAGTAAGGGCGCGGGGTAGTGGCCCGGTAAAGACCGGGGGGTTATAGCTGCTTCCATGAGAGAGTAGGTAGAGGTGAGTAAGTAACTGTTAGTCAGCAGGGCAGGTCGGAGGCTACACGCTCACGCGGGCCAGCACTTTCTGGATTCTGATTTCCAGCTCTTCGGGGTTAAAAGGCTTCACGAGGTAGTCGTCGGCGCCCGCTCGCAGGCAGCCAATCTTCTTGCTGGTTTCGTCGGTGCCCGAGAGCATCAGCAGCGGCACGCTCTCGTAGGCCGGCAGCGCCCGCAGCGCCCGGATAAAGTCGAGGCCATTGAGCCGGGGCATCTCGTAGTCGGCTACGATGGCATCGGCCGCGTGGCCCTGGTGCAGCCAGTCCAGGGCTTCCTGGCCGTTGGCGGTGAGCACGACGTCGTACTCGCTGGCAAAATAGTGTTCTAGAATGAGCCGGATAGCCGGCTCATCGTCGATGATGAGCAGCGTTTTTTTAAGGGTATACATAGGCGTGGGGCATAGGGTAGGCTAAGTGAGTTATCGGGAAGGGATAGAGTAGGGCAGGCAGCGCTTTCCAAGGAAAAAAAGGGCAGTAGTAAGCCGGCAGCCAGCGCGTGAGCGCCTGCTGGGCAGGGGCCAAACCCGGCATGGCCGGGCAAGGCAACGAGGAGCAGCCAATAGCTGGCCGCTTGATAAGAGCAGGTAAGGCGGGCGGGTCGGGTGGGAGGGAAGGGCGCCAGTGCCGGGCAGAGGCGCTACAACGGGGCCGGGGTTCGTTCGCTAGGTTCGGCCATGCAGGTGGCCTGGGAGGGCAAAGCTCAACACACTATCTTTCAACAGTTACCGTACGGAAGATACGATGACCAACGAACTTTAACAACAAAAGTCTGCCTCAAAATCTGTCATTTCCAAGCCCGTTCAGTTCGGCAAATTGTACATACCGGAGGTGGGCCGCGCTGGCCGGCGGCCAGTTGCCCACGCCCCACAGTATTTCGGTAAAATCAAGATTATTCTTAAAATAATGCCTTTTCAGCCTTTATACATGCTTTATTCATCTTTCGGCCTGGCGAGGCTGACTTCGAAAGCCTCAACCATTTGCGTGGTTATCAGGCGCAGGGCGCATAGTAAGTTTAAGAGGGTTTCGCCGGTCGGAATTTTCTTTAATATTTCCTCTATTTTTTTTGCATAGTGCAGGGCCTCGTCAATCTGAAGGTTGCCGTAGGTTGATTTTAGGCTGTGAATCAGTTGGGTGGCGGCGGCCCAGTCTTGGCGGGCCACAGCAGCTTCGAACTGCGCCAGCTGCGCTGGCACGGTGTCGATGAAGAGCTGCTGCATCTTGCGGATGAACTGCGCATCATGGGCCAGCTTGCCCAGGCCCGCGAAGCCGTAGGCCGGGGCGGTGGGCTGGGCGGCCGCCGGGGCCGCCGCGCGCACGGCGCGCCCGCTGGCGTAGGCAATGGCCAGGTAGAGGCTGTTTTCGTGGTAGGGCTTCACCAGCCAGTCGGTAAAGCCGGCCGTGGCGTAGCCCTCCACCTCGGTTTTCAGGGCATTGGCCGTGAGCGCAATGATGGGTTGGTGCTGATTGGGGCCAGCCGTGCTACGCAGGTGGGCCGTGGCGGCCAGGCCGCTGAGGCGCGGCATCTGGATGTCCATCAGGATGAGGTCGTAGGGGGTGGTCAGGGCCAGGTCCAGTGCCTGCTGGCCGTCGGCGGCCACGTCGGCGCTCACCTGCCAGGCTCGCAGCAGCGAGCAGGCCAGCAGCGTGTTCACGGCATTGTCTTCTACCAGCAGTACGCGCAGCCCGCTCAGCAGGCCCGGCGCCATGGCCACCGGCTCGGGTACGCCCAGTAGGTGCTCGCTCACGCCGTAGGGCAGGCTGAAGAAAAACCGGCTGCCGCGCCCCGGCTGGCTATCGAGCCAGATGCGCCCGCCCTGTAGCTCCACCAGCCGCTGGCAAATGGCCAGCCCCAGCCCGGTACCGCCGTAGAGGCGGAAAGTGCTGCTGGCGGCCTGGGCAAAGCTGCGGAATATCTGCGCAAACTTATCGGCCTCGATGCCGATGCCCGTATCGGCTACGCAAAACTGGAGGTGCACCTGCCCACCCGCGTAATGGTCCACGCTCACGGTGAGCGTCACGGCGCCGGTGTGGGTGAATTTAATGGCGTTATTGAGCAGGTTTAGCAGCACTTGGCTCAGGCGGTTGGCATCGCCTAGCACCACGGGCAGCGGCGTGGCGGGCAGGCACACGTGCAGCGCCAGCCCCTTGGCCTGCGCCTGCAAGGCCAGGGTGCGGGCGGCGCGCTGCACGGCCGCCTCCACCGCAAAGGGCACAGCCTCCAGGTCGAGGGTGCCCGACTCGATTTTGGCGAAGTCGAGGATGTCGTTGATGATGACCAGCAAGCCTTCGGCACTCGTCAGAATGCTGCTGAGGTGGTGTGGGTGCTCGGCGGGGCGGGCCATGCCTTGCAGCAGCCGGGCCAGGCCAATAATGCCGTTGAGCGGCGTGCGGATTTCGTGGCTCATGGTGGCCAGAAAAGCTTCCTTGGCCCGGGCCGACTCCTCGGCCGCCACCCGGGCCTGGTGCAGGGCCGTGATGTCGGTGGCGCTCGTGAGCAGGTAGCGCGCGCCATCGGAGCGCACAAACGGCTTCTGAATGATATGGTAGCTCACCGGTGGGCCATCGGGCCGCTCATACTGCTCCTCGTAGCTGCTGATGGCGTCGGCGGCCCGCAACGCTGGGTCGAGGCCAGCCCCAAAATCGGGGTGCCCGGCCCGCAGCAGCAGCAGCCGGTGGTGGGCGTCATTGGCCAAGATGATGCGGCCCTGCTCGTCTTGCACGCACACCGGATTGGGGGTGGCCGCCAGCAGCTGACGCAGCAGGTCAGCGTGGTCTTTTTCGACCCTGGCGCGCAGCTGCAACCGGTTTTTGCGCGCCAGCCGCAGCTGCTGTTCCAAGCGCGCCACTTTGGCTTGCAGCCGGTGCAGCTCGCTTGCCCGGGATTGGTGCGTTAGCTGGTCAATCTCACCATTGGTATGCGTGTCCATAGCCAGAATAGATAGAATGAGTGGACGCTTCGGTTAGCAGTGAGCTAGTGGAAAGTGAAGCTGCTAGCTACAAGATAGTTAAAAGGCCATTACATGCCTCCTGGTTGGCCTGCTTGCCTGCTCGTACTGCCTGGCTGGCCAGCAGCGGTTTAGCAAAATACAAAAAAATCATTCCTTGGTGAAATCTTCGTTACTCAAAGGTCCGGCCGGTCCGCCGGAAAATTTCTGCGTAGAAAGCGCAGTTTACCAGTGGTAACTACTGAAAAAATGCCGGTATATAGCGTAGGCCGGGCCGCCAAAAAGCCCCGATTGCTCTGCCCAAAGGCGTAAGGCCGGTTATAGCGCGCCGGCAGCGGCGGCTTCGTTGGCTATTTTCTGCTCCTAATCAGGAGGTTATAAAAAAGGCCGCCGGTGCAGTACCGGCGGCCTTCAGGAAAAGTGGGCGGTGAGTCGCAGCTAGCGCACGCGGACTACGCCGGCCCCGTTATAGGAGTGATACTCCGCGTTATACATGGCATCGGCGCTCACCGGGCCCAGCCGGAAGGTGCCCTTGCTCACGGCCCGCGCCAGGTAATAAAACGTCTTGGGCCTGGGCGTGGCGGTGGTGAAGAGGTTGAGGCGGTCGTCGCGCACGTCGAGGTAGTCGGGCTGGTCGGCCTTGGCCACGAAGCCGAGGTCGCGGGTGGCGCCCAGGCGCGGGTTCTCGATTTCGAGGCCAGCGGGCAGCAGGTCGGTGATGGCCACGTTCTTGACCGTACCTGCCGCATCGGCTGCTTGCAGGGTGAGCTTCACCACCACCAAGTCATTCTGCCGGAAGGTAGCGGCGCCTACCGGCTGCCCGGTGCGCGTCAAAAACTGGCGGCGCACTTTAAGGTAGCTGTCTTCCTCGCGCACCCGGCCGCCCGCCGAAATGCCCTCAGCCTCCCAGAAGTAGTAGAGCGCGCCCGCGCCGCTGGCCTTCAGCAGCAGCTGGTAGTTGGCCACGTTGTTTACCGAGAGGTCTTTGCCATCAAACTGCCCCAGCACCTTGCCGCCCGCCGAAAGGGTGGCGGTGGCGGTGCTGGCCTGGCTCTTGCGCGCAATCTTGCCCAGGGCCAGCAGCGCAAAGGCGCGCTCCTGGGTGTTGAGGTAGCGGGCGGCGCGCAGCTGCCGACTTAGCTGCCGGGCAATGCCGATGACCTGCGGGTTGGTAGGGTCGGCTTCGAGCAAGGCGTTGAGGGCTAAGGCCTCGTCGCGGATGGGCGAGGCAAACGAGTCGCCCAGCTCGCGGGCCGAGCGCTCGGGCGTAAACTGCGTGGGCAGCACCTCCTGGAAGGCCCGCTGCTGGCCGCCCAGCGCGTAGGTGCAGGCCAGCAGGAAGCGGGCATCGGGCGTGAGCAGTGGCCGATTGGCCTTGTAGTAGTTGAGGGCCACGGCGTCCTGGCGGCCGGCCAGGGCCAGCACGTAAAGTGAGTAGGTGATTTCGCGCTTAGCGATAATGCGCTGGCGGGCCAACCCTTCGGCCGTGAAGTATTGGTAGGGCTCAGTTTCGCGCTTCTTGAGGCGGAACTGCAAGTAGCGCAGCACCTTATCCAGCGTGCTCTGGTTCACGGCAAAGCCGGCCTGCTTGGCTTCGAGCAGGAAATGGGCGGCGTAGGCGGTGGCCCACCAGTTGTCGTAGTCGCCGCCCGGCCAGTAGCTGAGGCTGCCGTTGTAGAGCTGCATGGCCTCTATTTTACGGATGGCCTCCTGCACGTTATAGTTAGGGTTATAGCGCTGGGCTTTCGCGCCAGCCCCCGTTTTCTGGCGCAGCGTGGCCGCGAGGTCGCCGAAATACAGCTGCGGAAACGCGGCCGACACGGTTTGCTCCAGGCAGCCGTAGGGGTATTCGAGCAGGTAGCTCAGGTCTTTGGA
>Ga0160427_10000202_pt1 | contig 40560 bp, 49 predicted proteins | sample SolpanmetagenomL_FD_108194 | JGI IMG/M metagenome (GOLD analysis project Ga0160427, IMG submission 108194) | Solar panel surface microbial communities from Lawrence Berkeley National Laboratory, California, USA - L | ecosystem: Engineered > Built environment > Solar panel > Unclassified ...
CACGACAGGACGGCCAGGGCCGCGGGTGTCGGTCACGGCCAGGACCGTGTCGTCCACCGGGAGCCTGCCGGTCCAGGGCCTGTTCTGTCTCCCCGTTGCCCGTGAGTGCCGCTCAGTGCTCTCTCTTTTGTCCGTCTCGACCATTCTGCGTCTCCTCTCGCGTCTCCACGCTATACTCTCTTTGCTTGCGTACTAAGCCAAATTTATTTTTGTCTTAGATGCTAAGCTAAATGAAAGGTAGACAGGACGGTCGAGGATGTCAAGAGACAACACAACACGTCAGGAGTTGCTGCGGGCGCTTGAGGCAGCGAACCGGAAAAGCGCCCTGGATGGGCTGTTTTACTTTCAGGCACTGGCGGAGCAGAGCGGGTTGAACCTCACCGACCTGCAGTGTGTCGCCCTCCTCACCTCCACCGGGCCCGTCACGGCCGGACAGTTGGCAGGAATGATGCGGCTGACGACCGGTGCGGTGACCGGCGTGGTCAACCGGCTCGAACAAGCGGGCTATGCCCGGCGTGAGCCGGATCCAGGCGACGGACGGCGCGTGATCATCAGGCCCGTTGATGAGGTTCTGAAGCGTGTGGGAGCCGGTCTCCTCGGTTCTGCGGAAGGTCGCCTGGACGCGCTGCTGACGGGGCACAGTCACCGTGATCTGGTCCTGCTCCTCGACTTCATGCAGCGGGCCAACGCCCTGACCGAGGCCGAGATCGCCCAGCTTCATGCAGCGCCCGCCTCAGTAGAAAAGGGACACCATGCTGCTCCTCTGGGCGGGCTCAAATCGGGGCGACTGATCGTCAATGGTCCTTCCCGGCTGACGCTTCACGCAGCTGCAGAGATGAATGACCTCTATCAGGCGCGCTTCGAGGGAAAGGCCCCGAAGATCGAAGTGACCGACGGCACCGTCACCTTCCGTCGCCCCCGGCATCTCCTTCCGTTCGATGTGGGCAACCACGCTGCAGACGTCGCCTTGAACCCCGCAGTGCCCTGGGACATCGAGGTGCGCGGCGGGGCCGTGCGCGTCGAAGGCAACCTCAAAGGGTTGATGCTGTCGTCGTTTACCCTGAAAGGAGGCGTCGTCGACGTGACGCTGCTTCTTCCTGAGCCGTCGGGGGTGGTCCCGGTCCGATTATCAGATGGCCTGAGCAGGGCCACGGTACACCGGCCCGCGGGAGTGGAGGCGAGGTTGGGGGTGCAGGGGGGCGTGGCCACGCTCAAGTTCGATGACCAGAGGTTTGAAAGCGTGGGTGGCGTTCAACTGCAGTCTCCCGGGTACCCGACGGCGACGAACCGGTACGACGTCAGTTTCGCCGGTGGCGCACTTGAGATCACGGTCCGGTGAAGAGGCGCACCAGGTCAACACCGGTTGAACGGCTGCGCTGGAGCGAAAAGGAGACTTCACCCACGGCGACGGATGTCTCGAAGATCGGCCGTGCACGCCTGGACGGTCGATGGCCAGCAGAGCCTCTCGACCACTGCCGCCCTGGGGATCCGTCACCCATCTCCAGATCACCCTGCCCTTCAGGTGGGCAACGGAATTCAAGGGGTGGCGGTCAACTTGTTCGCTGAACGAGGGGCCTCACCCGCTCCCGACACCGGGACGACCTTCGTATGAATCTGCAAGGCGGCGGGACAGGCGTGCACCCTGTCCGTGCACCGCCGGTCCGGGGCGGTCGGGCTTCACCGGCGAACGGTCGCTTCGGGTGACCTTCCTGGCAACTGCAGGATGCCCTGCTCGACCCCTGACGTGAACCCGACGGTGGCCCGGAGGAGCTGACGTACCGCTCGCACGGCGGGTCGTCGCCCCACACCGGGGAGCGTCACGATGCCCAGCTCCCGATGCTGCTCCAACCCCAGGGGCCAGAGGGCCACGCCCGCCGGGACCGGTTCCACGGCCAGCCTCGGCAGGATCGAGAACCCCGCACCCCGCGCCACCAGTGCAAGAATCGACGTGTCCTCACGCAGCTGCATCGCCGGCTGATGGCGGAATCCTGCCTGTGCGCAGGCCTGAGCAACCCCGATCGCCCCGGAGCAGTGCAGACCGATGAACGGCAGGTCGGCCAGGGCCTCCCAGGCGGGCGTTGCGGGAGGAGTCAGCCCTTGCGGCACTGCCAGGACATAGGCGTCGCTGGCCAGCGGCCACACCTGTAACCGCTCGTGGGTGGGCAGCTGCGCGATGCCAAGGTCTGCCGCTCCGGACAGCACCGCACGTTCCACGTCCTCGCGCTCCAGACAGCCGTCGTCCACCTCGATCCGCACTCCGGGGTGTTCAACTGACAGGCGGTGCAGCATGACCGGCAGGAGGTGCGTGGCGACACTCCGGAAGCAGGCGAGGCGGACGGTGCCGGTGGCTTCACTCCGGCCGGCTGCCTCCGTGGGGAGCGTCTCGACCAGGGCCAGAATCTCCAGCGCCCGGCGGACCACACGGTCCCCAGCGGGGGTCACGGTCGCCCCCTGACGGGTGCGGGTCAGGAGGAGACATCCCAGCCCCGCCTCCAGGGACGCGACCGCGTGACTCAGGCCGGACTGCGTGACGCCGAGCGCTGCGGCCGCCCGGCTGAAACTCCCGGTCTGCGCCACGGCCACCAGGGCCCGGAGCTGGGCCAGGCTGGGCTGCCATCCTCCCGGGTCGGTCATCGAATCTACTCATACCACGTCCGGACACATGACGCGCTTCGGTGGTCGGTCCTGCCGCACCTCCGGTAGCCTCCGGCCATGACCCTGCAGACCACCGCCCTCCTCGTGATCGATGTTCAGGAAGCGTTCAATGAGATCGAACAGGCCGGGGCCCGGCGAAACAATCCAGACGCGGTGCAGCACATCGTGCGGCTGCTCGGCACCTTCCGTGAAGCGTGCGCTCCGGTCTATCACGTGCGCCATGCCTCGGCCGAGCCGGACTCCCGCTTCCGGCCGGAGCGGACCGGCTTTGCCGTAATGCCGCAGGTGCGTGAACGTCCAGGCGAACCGGTGATCGTCAAAACCGTCAACAGCAGCTTCATCGGCACCGACCTGGAAGCGCGGCTGCGCGCCGCCGGGGTGGGCACGCTCGTCATCTGCGGCGCGACCACCAACCACTGCGTGGAGACCACGGCGCGAATGGCTGGAAATCTCGGGTTCGAGACCCTGCTGGTCGCCGATGCCACCTGGACCTTCGACCGCACCGGGCCCGACGGCCTGACGTATCCTGCCTCGCAGGTTCATGCCATGTCACTGGCCAACCTGAGCGGGGAGTTCGCGGAGATCGTTCAGACCGACGACGTGGTGGAACGGCTGGGCCGTGTCACTGTCAGCCTGTGAATGACTGGGCCCCCCTCGCCCGCGCGTTGACAGTGCGTCTGGTCCGGACGCCCAGCGTGAACGGCACGCGGGATGAGGCTCAGTTCGCTCCGCTGCTGCGCGACCTGCTGGCCGAGTGGCCCTACTTCAGGCAGCATCCTGACCACCTGTGGCTTGAAGCGGTACCGGACGATGTGCTCGGACGCCAGAACGTTCTGGCGCTGGTGCGCGGCGAGGCCTCCCGCACTGTGGTGCTGAGCGGGCACTTTGACGTGGTGGACACCACCAGTTACGGGGAGGCACGGGCCATCGCCACCGAGCCCGAGCAACTGCGCCATCACCTGCTGACCCGGTTGCGCCAGCTGCCCCAGGACCTGGACGCCGGCCAGGCGCGGATGGACCTGGAGAGTGGCGCCTTCCTGCCGGGACGGGGGATGCTCGACATGAAGAGCGGTTTGGGCGCGGCCCTCGCTGTGCTCTCCCGCTTCGCTGAATTGCCCCGGCGCCCGGGGAGCCTGTTGCTCGTCGCCACCCCCGACGAGGAGAACGCCTCCCTGGGCATGCGTGCCGCCGCGCCGCGCCTAGCTGACATGGCCCGGCATCACGGCCTGACCCTGGAGGCCGGCATCAATCTGGACGCGACCGCCGACCCGGGAGAGGGAGCGGCGGGTCCGGTGGTGGCTCTTGGTGGAGTCGGGAAGCTGCTGCTCAGTGCCCTGACGGTGGGACGGGAAACCCACGCCTGTTACCCGCAGCTTGGAGTCAACGCGGCGGTCCTCGCTGCGCAGCTCGTCCTGGCCTTTGAGGGGGCGCCAGAACTCACGGACCACGCGGACGGCGAGGCGGGACCGCCCCCGGCGACGCTCGGGACGCGCGATCTCAAGCCCGGCTACGACGTGACCACCCCTGGCCGGGCCTGGAGTATCTGGAACGTCATCACGCAGCGAATGACGTCCAGTGAGGTGTTGCGACGAGCCTCCGAGGTCGCCCGGCGCAACCTGGCCGGTGGCGTGCAGCTGCTGACCTTCGCTGAGCTCCGCGCTGCCGCGTTCAGGCGTGGGGGCGCCGCGCTGGTTCAAGGCTGGCAGGAGCAGGCGGTGCAGGTGGCCGGGCAGGACCTCGATCTCCCGGAGCAAAGCCGCGCCTTGACAGAGTTCCTCTGGGACGCCAGCGGTCTGGGCGGTCCAGCGGTCGTGCTGGGGTTCGCGTCCTTGCCGTATCCGGCCGTTTCACCAGGCACGGACCCACGCTCACAACAGCTGCACCGCGTGGTCCGGCGTGCGGCCCGGGAGGTCTCGGCCCTCCTGGACATCCCGATACCGGTTCATCGGTACCTGCCGGTCATTTCCGACATGAGCTTCCTCGCGCCCATCGACGTGGCCGAACTGCACGTCACGGCCGCGAACACGCCACCTTGGGACGCCGGGGTTCGGTGGAATCTCGATCAGGCGGGCCACCTCCGGTTGCCGATGGTAAATATCGGACCGTGGGGCCGCGGATATCATGGGTGGCTAGAGCGGGTGAATGTTCGCTATGCCTTCGAGGGCCTGCCAGAGTTGATCTGGCGTGCGGTCCTGGGCGTGCTGGAGGAGGAGTGATGTACAACCGCCCTGAATACGAGCCGGAAGCACACGAAGCGGCCCGCCTGATCGAGACCGTACGGCTGGGCACGCTGGTCACGCAGGGCCCCGAGCGCCTGATGGCCTCGCATCTCACGTTTCAGCTGGACCGGGAGCGCGGGCCGCACGGGACCCTGGTGGCTCACCTGGCGCGCGCCAATCCGCACGCGGCATTGATTGAGGCGGGTGAGCCGTGCCTGGTGGTGTTCCTGGGGCCCCACGGCTATATCTCGTCCTCCTGGTATCCGCAGCGTGACAGCGCCCCCACCTGGAATTTTGCGGTGGTCCATGCGCATGGATCTCCGCAGCTCCTGGACCGGGGGATGACGGCGCGCCACATCGCCACGCTCGTCAAGGAACAGGAGCAGGGCCGCGAGAACGAATGGCATCTTCGGGAGGTGGGGCACCGCTTCAGTGGAATGCTCGACCATGTGGTGGGCTTCGAAATTCCGATCGATCATCTCGAAGCAAAATTCAAGATGGGCCAGGATGAGCGGCTGGGAGATACGCGGGCAGCCATCACTCATCTGGAGCAGGACGGGGAGGAGGACCTGGCGACCTTGATGCGTCGCCTCAACGACGGCCGGGACAACGGTCAGCCCTGACACTGCTCGACGGTCATCACGCTTGGTGCAGGAGAAGGCCGGAAGCCTGACCTCCGGGAACACCCGGGGCGGATCGGTCGCTGGAGCAGCCGGGCGGGCTGCTCGAACATCAGAAGGGACATCCCAACGGTGCGGCTCCCTCCCGCTGCAGCGGGAGAGCCTGCAACTCAGGCCTCAAGTGCCAGCGGACGGGCCTTTTCCTGATTTGGTCCCGCCCGTCCGGTTCGTGAGAGGCGGAGTGCTCACCTGTTCGAGGGATGTTCATCGGATCCCCTCCGCGCAGTCTCACTCCTCTATGCTGGAGAGCACCATGGTTCAATCGAATCCTGTCGTCGAGCTCTGTCTGAAGGGGATAGAGGCCGAAACCCGCGGCTGTCCGGCGGACGCCCGTCAGGTGTATGTCGCTGCCTGGGAGATGGCCACCGATGCCTTCGAGCGGTGTACGGCCGCCCATTATCTCGCCCGGCAGCAGGAGACACCCGAGGAGGCGCTGTTCTGGAACGAGGAAGCGCTTCGTTTCGCGCAGGGAACCGGCGACGAGCGGCTGGTGGGGTTTTTCCCTTCGCTCTATCTCAATGTTGCGCACGCCTACGAACGCCTCGAACGGCTGGAGGAGGCCAGGACGTTCTACCGCCTGGCCGCAGAGCATCTCCCCAGCCTTGCCGATGACCGGTACGGAACGGTGGTCCGGCAGGCGGTGGAAGCGGGCATGGTGAGGGTGTCCTGACCTGCTGATTTTTCGTCTGCCGTTGGCCCTTCGACTGCGGTTGCCGATGATTTCAGCGACCTGGAGAGCACGGGAAGAAGCGTTCCTCCGCTTCACCTCCAGAGTCGGAAGAAGGCCTGCCTGCCCGGAACGGCCCCACAAGGCTCAGAGCACCGTTCCGACCCGGAGGTCCAGATGTCCCCCGGCCTTCACGCTTTGCGGAGCTTCTGAGAGGCACGAAGGTGGACCCTGGCCGACGCCCCGATCTCCGCCGAAGCTCGAAGCGCGTGTTTGAGCGATCAGGACGTGACCGGGCTGTCCAGGACGGAAGAGTCTCAGAACTCCAGCAGCTGCATGGCCCGTCTGACGTCATGCATGGTCGCCGCGGCGACCTCCCGGGCCCTGAGGGTCCCCTCCCGCACCACGCGTTCTACGTACCCCAGATCGTGTTCATACGCTGCACGCCGCTGCCGAACAGGCTCGAGCGTCGCCTCCAGCACCTCCAGCAGGTGCCGCTTGACCTTGACATCTCCCAGTCCGCCCCGGCGGTAATGCGCTTTCAGATCCTCCACCCGTTCTGGATCCGGATCGAACGCGTCCAGATAAGCGAACACCGGGTTGCCTTCCACCTGCCCGGGGTCCCCTACCTTTAGGTGGTTCGGGTCGGTGTACATGCCCCGCACCTTCTGGGCGACTGTGTCCGCCGTGTCCCCGAGGAAGATGGCGTTTCCGAGCGACTTGCCCATTTTCGCCCGGCCGTCCAGCCCCGGCAGACGAGCGGTCTCGCCCACCATGGCCCGGGGTTCGGTGAGCACCGGTGCGTACAGGCGGTTAAAGCGCCGGACGATCTCCACCGTCTGCTCAATCATCGGCAGTTGATCCTCGCCCACTGGCACGACGTGCGCACCAAACGCGGTGATGTCCGCCGCCTGAGACACCGGATAGATGAAGAATCCCGCCGGCACCGAGGAGCCGAAATTCTTCTGCTCGATTTCCGTCTTCACGGTCGGGTTCTGCCGCAGGTGTGAGACGGTCACGAGGTTCAGGTAGAACACGGTCAATTCGGCGATCTGAGGAATCTGCGACTGCACCACGAAGGTGCAGTGCGCCGGGTCCAGCCCGACCGCGAGGTAGTCCAGTGCGACCTGCATGATGTTGCTGCGCACTTTCTGCGGGTGCTCGAAGTTGTCGGTGAGGGCCTGAACATCGGCAATCAGGATGTAGGTGTCGTAATCGTGCTGCAGACGGACCCGGTTGCGAAGGGAGCCGACGTAATGCCCGATGTGCAGGGGTCCGGTGGGACGGTCGCCGGTGAGGATGCGTTGTTTCATGGTTCACTCCCGAGATAAAAAAGCGCGCCCGAGGAAACTCGGGCGCGCATAAAAACGACGTGGCGTCACCCGAGCTTAGCCGGGCCACCACCACGTCAGGACAACAACCATGGCTCATACAGTAGCAGGACTGGCGAGCCCATGGTCGTCTCTCACCTCAAGCTCCTCAGCCCAGCTCCCGCCAGCGTGATCCGCCGGCTCGAAGTCGGTGAGTGACTCCCAGAGTCCTCAACTGGTCGGTCGATTCCGCCGACAAGTGGTCCTTTTCTCTTCACAAGCGGTCCACTATCGTGCCTGTGTTAAGGAGGGTCGATGACAGTTCACGAGGCTGACGTTCCTGAGGCTGGCGCGGAGGGAGCGGCCGCACGGCCGGTGCCATCTGTGGCAGCGCCCGCCCCGGTTCAGGGTGAGGTGCTTCCAGCTTCAGGGTTGAGCACCCCGGTGATCGCCGCTCTGGCGGTGGTGTATCTGGTCTGGGGCAGCACCTACTTCGGCATCAAGGTCGCCATCGGCAGCCTGCCGCCGCTGGGCATGCTGGGGGTCCGCTACCTGCTGGCCGGGAGCGTGCTGTACCTGTTCCTGCGGCTGCGCGGGGTGCCGAGCCCCACCTGGACCCAATGGCGGGCAAGCGCCCTGGTCGGACTGCTGCTGCTGGGCGGCGGCACCGGGCTGGTGGGGCTGGCCGAGCGGCAGGCCAGCAGCAGCGTGACGGCCATGCTGGTCGCGGTCAGCCCCTTGTTCGCCAGTCTGTTCGGGCGGCTGTGGGGCGAACGCACCTCGGGGCGCGAGTGGCTGGGCATCGGGGTGGGGCTGTGCGGCATCGTACTGCTCAATCTCGGCGAGCTGCGGGCCACGCCGCTGGCGGCCGTACTGCTGGTGCTGGCGCCGTTGTGCTGGACTTTCGGCAGCCAGTGGTCGCGCCGCCTGCTGCTGCCCAGCGGCCTGATGGGCGCGGCCGCCGAGATGCTGACCGGCGGGGCACTCCTTGGTCTGCTGAGCTTCCTGACCCACGAGCACTGGCGCACACCCACTGCCGCCAGCCTGTGGGCGCTGCTGTATCTGGTGGTGGCCGGAAGCATCCTGGCCTACAGCGCCTATATGTATCTGGTGGCGCACACCCGCCCGGCGGTGTATACCAGCAACGCCTACGTCAATCCGCTGGTCGCGGTGCTGCTGGGCCTGTGGCTGGGTGGCGAGACGCTGGGCGCGCTCGGCTGGCTGGCGCTGGCGGTCATCACGCTGGGGGTGCTGCTGGTGATCTGGCCTCGCCGCCCGGCCATGGTCGCCGGTCAAGACTGAGGGGGAAGTCCCGGATTGCTGGGCTGAAAGCCTTGTCCCAACGGTCCCAAACGGTCGTTTTTCCTTAGCCCGGTCGAGCGGTTCTCCGAACCGTGCGGCGCCTGGGGAGGAATCAGGAGCGGATCCAGAACTTGGAGATGGTCAGCCTCTACAGAACGGGACAGAGGACGATCGGGTGCTCTCAGCAAGAATTCGTGTTGAACGCGAGGTGCGGCGTATGCCTGAGAAACAAGAGAGTCAAGAGCAGAAGAGTGCCCACCTTCCGGCTGGGCTCGCTGCTCCGGCCCGCAGGGCGTTGCTTGGCGCAGGCCTGACTCGACTCGAACACCTGGCCGGGTTGAGAGAAGCGGACGTACTCCAGTTACACGGCATGGGACCCCAGGCCATGCAGGTGATTCGTGCCGCTCTGATCGACCGGGGACTGTCTTTTGCCGACACCGCCGTACACCAGTGACGGTCGAGGTGGATGGCAGCTGGTCGACTCGTCGTTGTTGGCTGCCATGGACTGTCGACGCGCGCTCGATCTTCCAACAGGAATCCTGAGCGTCAATCCGTTCCTGACAAGACGGTCGTTCAATGGAATCTTGAGAGCGTGCTCGGCGGGTACGGCTTCAACAGACGGCGAGGAGGGCACTGTTCAGGACGATACGTGGGTTCCGACGCACCGATATCACCACCGGAAACCGTGCCGACCATCCCCGGTGCGGAGGCCCGCCATGGGACCTGTTCAGTCAATGACGTTGTGATCAGGATCTGTCCGCAACAGACCGCGGGAAAGGTCCAACAGGACGAGGCGGTTGCCCCAGGGATCCCGGACCACCGCGCCGCGTCCCACAGCCAGGTCGAAGGGCGCGACCTCAAGTGAGCCGCCCGCTCGGGTAAAGCGCTGCACCGCCTCATGCACAGACGTGACCAGAAGATTCGGCTCCAGTTCCGGACGCTCGGTTGTCAGGACGAGCTCCGTGTCCCCCAGCCGCAACCCGGCCGCGGTGGGGGAACGCCAGACCAGGGCGTGTCCCAGTTCCTGCTGGTAGAACTGCAGAGCGGCCCCCAGGTCCGTCACGGGCACTTGAAGGCAGTCCACAGCCTGGAAGAGCGGATCGGTCGTCATGAACACCACCCTATCCTGCGCCGGGCACCGGGAACGCAGCTGTGTCGTGGACGCGGTGCTTCCGGGAGTCTCGGGCCTCCTGCGATACCCGCCACCCGCCGGACGTCAGCGTCGGCAGGCGTGCAGAGAGCCGCTGCCGGGGTCGACGGTGGACGAAGAAGATCTGGTGTGCCGCTCCTGTCGCCAGAGATCACCAGGCGGAGAACGCTGTCTAACTGGTCGAACATTTTCTCCAATAACCGGCACTTCACGGTTGACCGGTTGCCCTCTATGTTGAGAGCGGATGTCACCCGAAGGTCGGAAGAGGAGTCTGCTCAGAACCCGTTCGTTGCCTGGCAAAGGCCTGCCGGTGTGGTGAGGTGAACAGGCGAACCTGAGGCGGTCCGGCAACGAACGGGTTGCAGTTCAGCCAGGCCTCAGGGAGTTCGGCAGCGACTTCCCTGTGATCCTGCCAGAACAACGGAGGAATCGGGTTTTAAGCACTGCTGTGTCCGTGTGTTGTGGTGGGCCCCCGATCCGGGCGGTGCATCAGAAGAGCATGTTCTGTGCGACGCCTCTCGGAGCGTTGGGATCAGTGATAGGTCAGCAGATGAACAGGAGGCCCCAGGCCGGAAGGCCACGCGTCGAGGTACCTTGCCGGTCAGGTACAGGAGAGGTGTTGTGATGGAAAGCTCATTTTCGCTGATTCATCATCGTTTTATTCCGGTTCGGCACCGTGATGGATCGGTTCAGGACGTTGGTCTCCGGGAGGTGCTCCTGAGGGCAGGGGACTATGAACGGATCGACGATCCTTCACCCCTGGTGACCGTCGCGCTGTACCGCTTGTGCCTGGCAGTGCTGCACCGGGCACTCGCAGGGCCCGCCGATGTTCATGAAGCGGCCCGCTGGTACCGCGAGGGCTTTCCGGTGACCGCGCTGGAGCGCTACTTCGAGCGGTTCGGGCCGCGGTTCGAGCTGTTTCACCCAGAGTGGCCATTCATGCAGGTTGCCGACCTTCACCTCGATCTGGAGGGTGGGCGGTACGTCAGCCATTGGACGCGCCTGGGCACGGAGCTGGGAAGTGCCAACACCACGGCGCTGTTCAACCCCGCCGCCCGTCCGAACGGCGAACGGCGTGACGCGATTCCCCCTGCTGAAGCTGCCCGTCGGCTGCTCGAACATCAGACCTTTGCGCTGGGCGGATTGATCCGGCGCTTCACCACTTCCGCTCGGAGCGCGCCGGTGGCAACTCTGGCGCTGACGATGGCGCAGGGCCGGTCGCTGCATGAAACCCTGTGTCTCAATCTGGTCCCCTACCGGCCGGAAGGCGACCGTCCAGCGTGGGAGCGGCCGCCGCTGACCGTCCGGGAGGTCCGCTCGCTGTACGAGCCGGTATGTGCCCGTCCGTTCGATGGCCTGACCGACCATTACAGCTGGCTCAGCCGCTCGGTTCGTCTGGAGCCGGAAGTGGCTGCCGATGGTCGTATTGGAGTGCGCTTGATCGGATTTGCCGCAGGCGTTCCCTACCGGAGCAGCCTGGAGGAAACTGGGAACACGGTCGATCCGATGGTCGCGATGAGCCGCAGCCGCGATCCCCGGCGTCCCTACCCGTATCCCCGCAGGATCCGGCGCCACCAGCTGTTCTGGCGCGACGTGTTGGCTTTGCTGCCGACCGCTGGATCCCTGGAGGAGGAAGGCTGGGGTTCGGGTCAGAACCAGCCCCCACCGGTGGTTGGCCATGCCCGGGCGGTGCTGCTGGCGGTGAAAACCCAGTTGGCCGCCAGCCGACCTGAGGGGCCCGGCGCCTCCACAGTGGGGCTGGCCCCACAACGGGCGATCCCCGTCAGCGTGTTTGGTCAGGTGTCCGATCAGGGCAAGGCGTTCGCCTACCGGCAGGAGGAATACACGCTGCCGGAGGCGTATGTTACAGACGACCATGCCTTCACGGCGCACGTGGCCTGGGCGTTGAGAACGGCCAGTGCGGCCGGTGAGGGCCTCTGCCGGGCGGTGCACCGCTTGGCGGCCGAGATCTGCTCGGACCGCAACCAGCGGGAGGTCCATCCGGCGGATCTGGCCCGGCTGGTCAGCCAGTTGCCGGCCGAGCCGACCTACTGGTCGCAGATGGAAGCCCCGTTCCAGGCGTATCTGGCTCAACTGGACGATCCGGAATCGGCGGGCGCGCAGTGGCAGCGGGCGGTTCGGCAGACCGCCTGGATGGCCTGGGAACTCGCTTGCCGGGGTGTCGGCGATGGCGGGCCGGCGCTCCGGGCCGGAAGCGTTGCCGGCAGAATCCTGGCGACCGCGCTGAAGGCCCTGCAACCGGAATGGACCGGGGAGGGCTGCGCATGACGTCTCTCTCAGCTGGCCAGGTCGTGGTTTCCAGCCCTGAGCGGCGGTTCGTCGATCGGCTGACCCGGCTCACACGAGGTCAACTGGCGGAACTGCGGCGGTCTCTGTCGGACGACCATCCTGGCGACGGTGCCCCGTTCCTGGAAGGGTTGATTCTGCGCTCGGGCCTGCAGAGCAGAAACCGGCAGGGCGTGTGCCTGATCGCCGGACTCTATGCCCTGATCGAACGTCCATGGAACGAGGACCCGCGACCGCCGGGGTCCGCCCAGACAGAACTCAGGGGGCCGTCACTGGGATTCCTGCTGGGTGCCCTGTACCGGGATCAGCAGGAGCGTCCCAGCGTTGAGCGGCGCTTCCTGGCGCTGCTCGATGCCGATGGTGATGCGCTCGCCTACCACTTGAGGCAGGTGATCTCGCTGCTGAAAGCGAGCGAGCTCAAACCGGACTGGGTCCGGCTGCTCAGGGATGTCTGCGGGTGGGAAGCTCGCTGGGGCAATCAGATCCGTCGGCAGTGGGCCAACGACTTCTACCGTGCGGCGCACTCCAGCAGCATGTCAGACGCGTCTCCGACGCCGGAGTTGTCCGTATGAAAGCGCTGCTTGAACTGCACCTGCTCCAGAACTTCGCGCCCAGCAACCTCAACCGGGACGATACCGGAAGCCCCAAGGATGTCTACTTCGGTGGCGTACGTCGGGGCCGCATCAGCAGCCAGAGCTTCAAACGGGCGATGCGGATGGACTTCCGGCAGCGGGCGCTGCTGGCTGATGATGAAATCGGCGAACGAACAAGGCGGGCGCACGAAGCCATTCGGGCGATGCTCCAGCAGGCCGGGCGTGGGCTTGAAGAGTCCGGACGTGCCGCGGAACTGGCCCTGGGTGGCCTGGGCCTTCCTGTCCGTGACGGCCGGACGCAGTACCTGCTCTTCCTGGGAAAGGACGAGTTGCGGCGGGTGGCTGAGCTTATCCTGACCCACTGGTCGGTGTTCAACGAGGAACCACCAGCCGAAGCGGAAAGCGGCCGAAAGAAAGGCAAGGCTGGGAAGAAGGCGGGATTGCCCGGAGATCTCGGAAAGGCCCTGCTGGGGGCGCTGGACGGCTCGAAGGCGGTGGATGTGGCGCTGTTCGGCCGGATGCTGGCCGATCTACCTGAAAAGAACGTCGATGCGGCGGCGCAGGTGGCGCATGCCCTCGGGACCCACGCCATGCACCGGCGCGAATTCGACTTCTTCACGGCCGTGGACGACCTCCGACCCCACGATTCGGCAGCGGCCGACATGCTGGGGACACTTGAATTCGGCAGCGCCACTTATTACCGGTACGTCTGCCTGGACCTCGGGAAGTTACGGAACAACCTGGGAGGGGACGATGATCTGGTGTTGAGGGGCCTGAAGGCGCTGGTGTACGCCACGGTCTACGCCGTCCCGACCGGAAAGCAGAACACCTTCGCCGCCCATAACCTTCCGAGCCTGATCAGCAGCGTCATCCGCGAGGACGCCAGCCCACGCAATCTGGCGAACGCCTTCGAAGTCCCGGTCGGTGTCCGGGACGGGGGGTACATCGCGGGAAGCATCCACCAGTTGACCCGGGAATGGGCAAGGCAGGAACGGATCTTTGGGCAGGGTGGACGAGGACGGTACGTCAATGCGCACGATGAAACGGATCTGGAAGGGCTCGGCGCAAATGCCGGAACCGTCGAATATCTGGTCGCCCAGGTGATTGAGGATGTGGCGCAGGTGCTGGTCCGGCTGGGAACCTGAATGGCCACGTTGCTGATCCGGCTGGTGGGGCCGATGCAATCGTGGGGTACCCGCTCGCAGTTCGATGACCGGGACACGGAGGCTGAGCCGAGCAAGAGCGGGGTCCTGGGGCTGTGTGCCGCGGCGCTCGGCCGGGACCGCGCTGAATCGGTGGTGGATCTGGCCGCGCTGCAGTTCGGGGTTCGGGTGGACCGGGAGGGCGTTGTTCAACAGGAGTTCCAGACAGCGCAGCTGGTTCCCGGGGAACCGCGCACCCTGACCGCGGTGAGCCACCGTGCCTACCTGGCCGATGCGGCGTTCTGGGCGGCTCTGGAGGGGGATGTCGGCCTGCTGCGGCTTCTCCAGACTGCACTCAAGAATCCGTACTGGCCGTTGTCACTGGGGCGCAAGAGCTACCTGCCTTCCCAGCCGGTGTGGCTGAAAGGCGGAGTGCTGGACGGCCGGTTGCTGGAGATGCTGCGGCGCGCTCCAAGCCTGCGGCGTGCCGCAGACGCCCCGGCTGTCGGCCTCGGAGCTGGTCGGATTGCCGGGCCATACCGCTTCGTGGTGGACCGGGACGGGGTGGACGGCGACGCGTCGCGCTTCTCGCCGTCGGTGCGGCGTGATCAACCGTTGGGGCCGTTCGCGGACCGGCGGTACGCCCTGCGGGACGTACTGATGTTCACCGGGGAAGGTCCCCATGGGGCCGCCTGATGTACCTGTCGCGGTTGCGTCTGAGCAGCAGCCATCGGCAGGCGGCCCGGGCGTTGGTCAATCCCTACGCTTTCCACCAGAGCCTCCGCTGGGCCTTTCCCGGAGCGGGAGAGCCGGGCGCTCCCCTGCCGGAGGGGGAGCGTGTGCTGTGGCGGGACGACGCATTGCAGGGCATCCTGGTGCAGAGTGTGACCAGGCCCGACTGGCTGCTGCTGGAAGACCGCTGGCCCGGGTATTTCAGTGTACCGGCGGAGGTGCTTCCCCTGAATCTGGACGACTTTAAAGAGGGAGATGAACTGAGGTTCCGCTTACGGGCCAATGTGGTGGTCAACCGGTTCAGTGACGATCTGCCGAGAAGCCCGGAGACCCGCAGCAAACGTCGGGCAGTGCGGAACCCCGCAGCGCAACTCGCCTGGCTGGCCCGACAGGGCCAGCCGGGCGGCTTCGAGGTGCTGGCCGCCGCCCCGGTTCAGAGCGGCACCGTCCGCCTCTACAAGGGGAAGACGCCGCATCCGGTGACGCTGTACGGGGTCACCTTCGAAGGGCACCTTCAGCTTCGAGACGCTGCGGCGCTTCAGGAAACGGTCCGGAAAGGACTGGGAAAGGGCAAGGCGGTGGGGTTCGGACTGCTCAGCCTGGCCCGGGAATGAGCCGGTTTTCACTGGCCCGCGAAGCCGTCCGGGGCCTCCCACACGGTCCGCAGATCCGGCCTTCCTGTCGGCCCCGGCACAGGTCATCGTTGCCCACCACGAGCGTTCATCTCCTCGGCCGGGCCTCCCATTCACGACAGATCCTGTCGCCTTTCGAATCTATCTTGAACCCAAGAGGTACACGTGAACCGGAAGCTACAGGGCGATCAAGGAAGACTTCAGGTGGTGGAGGAAGGCAAGGGACAACCCACGATTCTGTTCGTGCATTCGAGTGCCGGCAATGTGACCCACTGGGCGCATCAGATGGAAGCCCTGAGGTCCAGCCACCGGGTCGTCGCCGTCGACCTGCGCGGGCACGGTGGATCGGATGATCCGCGGAACGGCGACTTTTCCGTGGAAGGCCTCTCCAGTGACATCGCGAGCGTGATCGACCGACTGAACCTCGGGTCATGTGTGCTGGTGGGGCACAGCGTTGGCGCCCTCGCGGCCTTGCATTGCGCCGCCCGTCACCCTGACCAGGTCGAGGGCCTGTTCCTGCTTGATCCGGCAAACGACGCGCGTCACCTCACCGCTGAAGAACAGCAGGGCCTGGCGCTTGCCTTACAGCAGGAGTATCGGCAGACGTCCGAGGCATACTGGCGGACGCTGATCGGCGAAGATGAGCAGGTGGGAGCCCGGCTGATGGATGACCTGCGCGCGGCCTCCCCACTGACCTTTCAGCAGGAACTGGGGGCGCTGTTCGGTTACGATCCCCTGCCGGACCTGGACCGATTCCGGAACCCCCTCTTCTGCCTGGCGGCACGCTCGACGCAGTCTCCATCCAGCCTGCAGGTCTTGCGCCCGGCGCTGCCGCATCAGGTTGTGTCTGGCAGCGGACACTGGATCCAACTCGAGCACCCGGCCCTGGTGACGGGGGCCATCCAGAGATTCCTGAACCAGCTCGCCTCTGATGAATGGCGAGAGGATTGACGGATCCCGATCCTTACAGCTCCTGAAGCCTGAAGGTGAATAAACTTCGGTGGCGATTCTGTTCGGGACGCCCCCGCTCATGACCATTGACTCAGCGCGAGGGGGGCTTATGCTTGGAGCGTGACCGACCTCGACGTGAGCTTACGTGCTGTCCAGGACGAGGACGTGCCGGTGTTCTACGAACAGCAACTCGACCCTATGGCGACTGAGATGGCTGCCTTTCCCTCGCGTGAGTGGCCGAACTTCCAGGCGCATTGGGAGCGCATTCGCCGAGAGGAGAGTAATGTGACTCGAACCATTCTGGCGAACGGTGAAGTCGCGGGGAATATTGGCAGTTTTGTGTTGGACGGTCAGCGCTTCGTCGGATACTGGCTCGGCCAGAAGTATTGGGGACAGGGGATCGCAACCAGGGCCATCAACGCCATTCTGCTTGAGATCACTTCTCGACCACTGTTTGCTCACGTCGTAGAACACAACGTGGGCTCCAGGCGAGTGTTGGAGAAAAATAGCTTCCAGCTGATCGATCAACAACGCACAGAAGACGATGGTGTCGTGGAACTGGTATTCCAGTTGAACTAAGCCTGAACACACTCCTGGCAAAGATGAGTCAAGAAGGCCATGCCGAAGAAGGGAGCCGTCAAGTAGACCGGCAACGAAAAAGCCCCCGGCGCCCCGGCCCCGCTCAGTGCGGGGACGGGGGCTACTGTCTTATGCTGAGACCATGACCCACCGCGCCGAGGTACTGTTTTTGGACTCCGACGAGGTTGATGTGGGAATCGGTGAATGGGAAACTGCTGTTGAGGCGCGCTCCGTCTGCGCTAAACACGAGGGCGGCTCGCTGTCCTGCTCGCAACCCTGCGAAGGCCTGTGGGAAGTCCAGGGGCTGGACCGCTGGTACCGGGTGATCGGCCGCCGATGAACCGGGTGTACTGGACGGTTCCGGAAGCAGTGGACCTGCTGGCTGAGGCGCATTGGGTCGATTTAGGCGGGCAGGGACTCGACCCGGATCCCATCACTCTCGAAGCTCTGGCATGGGCGCTCGACGGGCATCCGGAGTCCCGGGAGCAAGTCTGGAATGCCTGGGAGGGCGAATTGATTCCTGTCGAATGTTCGCTGGAGCGTGGAGACGAAGCTCCTGATCGCCTGACAAACGTTATGAGAGTGTACTCCCGGTATGGAACACTCTCAAGCTACGGACACCGAAAACGCTGCCGGAGACGCAGGACAAATCTGCCAAGTGAGCTACGGTTCAGCATGTGACTACCCATCGGCGTACAGAGCTGTTGCCATCAGAGCCCAGCTGACAACTTCAGTCAAGAGGTTTGAGCCGACAGGTTGCCCTGCTCTGAAGCGTGTTTAAGCCAAGTGCGGAGCCTTCCAGGTGTCCAAGGTTGCGCTAAAACGTGGCAGAATACCTGCCTGCCTTGAGGCTGCCTTAGAGCTGAGCGCAGCAGCTCGCCGCCCTCGATATACGTGAAGGTGTATGCCCGGCGATACGGGCGACACAGCCGTTCAATAGTCCACCGGGCGCGCTCTACACTCATCAGGCCAAACTGCACGAGATAGTCTTCCACCTCGGTTCTGGGCCGCTGCTCCTGATGGAGCAGCAGGGCAGCATTCCTTTGTGCATGTACGAGCGTCTCTTGAGCCCGGACGACGGAACGATACGTCTTCACTGCTTCAGCGTCGATGCCGATGATGGAGGCGAGGTCACTCGACAACCAATCTGCCACCTCGTCTTCATGCATGATGGCTGTCAGAGCGTTGACCGCCAGGCCCTCTGAGATCACGGCCTCCGGTGCCAGCGAGAGGTGCAGACGAAACTCCTCCCAGCCTTGATCTTGCCACAGTCGCTGCTCTTTGAGCGCGGCCTCGGTGTGGTGACCGGGATACCCTTCGTGAGCGAGCAGGCTGGGAAGTTCAGGCAGCAGGATCGGCAAGTCAATGTTCAGGTCGATACGCGATTTCAGATTGCCGAGCGGGGTGCTGTAGGCCTTCCAGAGCTGATCCTGAACCAGAGTGACCTCGAACGCCTCACCTTCTGGAAGCGGAACAAGTTTCTGTGTGCGCTGCCGCAACTCTTCTATGATCAGGGCAGTGATCCGTAAAAGGTCACTCTGCGGGACGGTCACCCGCTCCTGCAACTCTGCCACCCTGCTGGCCAGCAGCCCGTTTCCAGGCAGGAGGGCAGCCAACTGCTGATGGGCCACCAGAAAGTCCGCTTCTGGTCTGTAGTCCGGCGTTGTGTCGAAGAGGCCTTGCACCTCTTCTGCGAAGGAAAGGTCTTCACCGGCCATCAGGCGGCTCAGGGTGCGCATGGCAGTCAGCTGGGCATTTAGGAAGTTCTGACGAGCTGTGTCCTCCACGGTCTCTATCCAGCCCTCGGTCTCTTCGATCAGATTCTGAAGAGGTCCGGGGGACGTTTTAAACTCCTGCAACCCCGGCCCGTCGATAAACCCGGGAACGTGAGCATCGACTGCGTGTGCAAGTCGCAGATAAGCGTTTCCAGAGCTGACCATGCGCAAACTATAGTTCTCCAGGGGTCAATGTTCAGGACGAACCGCTTGGCCGGTTTTGTGAGAAAGCGCCCTCGGCATGGGACACTTTCAGGCTGTGAAGAACGAAAATGCTGTCGGGGACGCTGGTCGAGTCTATCAAGCGGTGCGGCGGTACGCAGAGACACTGGTGTGGAACGACTCTCGCAACGCAGACACCTCCGCCTGGCTGGTCACGGGCGTGCTGCAATCACCGAAGTCGACGCTGCCGGAATGGATCACCGAGCGTCCATCCAAGGCTCAGTTCGCTCAGAGCCGAGAGCGACAGGCCAGACGGTGGTTGAGCAATGCAAAGATCGATCCAGTCAGCATCTGCGGCGCGCTGATCACCTCGGCTTTGCGGTCCTGGGGCGAGCACCGACTGGTACTCGCGCTAGACACCAGCGTGCTGTTCGAGAAGTTCTGCATGATCCGGGTGGCGGTGCGCTCCCGGGGCCGCTCCGTTCTCCTGTACCAGGCGGTCATCCAACATGCGAGTGCACAGGTCGGCACTCTCCAACTGCTCCCGGTGCTGGCCCATGTCAAGGGCCTACTCGACTTCCTGGGAACGCGGGATGTCCGCTTCTTGGCTGATTGGGGCTTCTGCGACGTGGAGCTGATGGACTGGCTCTGGGCCTGTGGATGGCATTACCTCATCCGCATCAAGTCTACCCTGATTCTCGCTGACCCTCACGGTCAGCGGCTGTGCAAAGTCAACGAGGTCAAGCTGGGCCCCCGGGAGACCTGTTGTTTTCACAACGTCACGATCACCGGCCAGCGGTTCGGTCCGGTTCATGTCGTGCTGGGCCGTCCCACAGACGGCCCAGCACAGTGGCAGGTGGTCAGCGATGAACCCAACAGCGTGGAAACGTTCACGGAGTATGGAGAGCGGTTTCAGATCGAGGAAGGCTTCCTGGACGACAAGAGCGAGCTTTTCGGTCTGGAAGCATCCCGCCTGCGGGATGCCGCGAGTCTGGAGCGCCTGCTGCTGGTGACATCCACCGCTACGCTTTTCCTGGTTTCCGAAGGTCTGCAGGTGGTTGAGCAGGGCCTGCGACCGGGTGATCGATCCCCACTGGCAACGCGGCCTGAGTTACCTCAAGATCGGCCTTCGGGCCGTGCAGTACGCACTCGGGAGGGAACAGGTGGTGTTTACCCGGTTCGGATTGCAGGGCGATACTGATCCTGAGCCGGTCGGCTGCCGAACATCAAAGAAGCCAGACCCACGGATCGCCTTCGATGTTGGCTGGACGCTCGTTTTTCGCCCGCTCTCATACAATCTGCCAGGCCGTCAGGAATTCACGTATATGATAGTAGGGTTACGTTGAATCAGTGTTGATAACCCCCTTTCTGCCTAATGATCTAAATATGAACACTAAAGATATTGACTTTGATTTCTTCGAAGACATAGATCTTCAGGATTCGGTGGCGTTAAGACGAAGACTTAGGGAATGGAAAATCAAGCGAGGCCGAGAAATACAAAGCATCCTGAAAAAAGTGTTGAAGGCTTGCCTGAACATAGCTCTACGCTTTCGAAGAGACACTTGAGAAGAACTCAAACTTGAGAACAAGCAAAACTCCCCCCCAGACGCTGCTCAGCGCGGACGGGGGCTTCGATGTGGGCAGGGAGGTTGGAAAGGTATGGCCCTGAACTCAGTCTAAAAAACAGCTCTTACAAGGTACTGAAATACCCCCACTGCGTGAGCCTGTACCCCCACATACCTTGTTCGACGGTTGCTTCAGGTCGACTCGATACCGCTTTCCGTCTCCCCTACCGAACTCGATGCGGCCCGAGGTCACCTCAGCTCGGTACGCCCAGCACCCATCTCCCCGTCAACCGTTGGCTAACATACCGGCTCACTCCGCCCCGGGTCCTGGAACCGGACCGAGCAGCGTGAACGAACGCTCCTGCCTAGACTCGTCGATCTGAATTCGAGTTGTTCTGCATCCGACACGGAGCTGGGAAGAGCCGAACCGGGCTTCAGGTGGTTCCGCGAGAGGCGTTCAGGGAAATACGCAACGCCTGTACGGCAGAGGAGTCCAGTTGCAGCACGACATCGTTGAACTGCTCGATGCAGGCCAGGATCGGGGTTCGCGGACCGTTCCGCCACTCGTCGCTGCCATAGAACTCATCCTGGCTCTGCTGTCGCTGCACGAGGCTGTCGTACGCCCGGATCAGGTAAGCTCCAGGGGCTTCCAGAGAAAGACCGAAGGCCACCACATCCACGCCCCAGCGCGCGAGCATCGGTGCCGCTTCGGCTGCAAAGATCCGGGCAAATTCGGCCTCCTGTCCGGCGACCAGCGTGTAACTGCGAATCTCGACTGTTCTGAACACCGGTCCGGTAGAGGGCATAAACGTATTGTGCCTGGAACCGCTGGGCCGAGCTTCTGGAAGGAATTGCTGTCTCTGGCGGTCCTTCGTCCTGACGTTCTGGCCTGCTCCCGAGGACCGGTCGTCTCTTCCATACTGGGAGGAGAGGACCATGGCGACTGGACGCGGCGACCCTTCAGGGCGCTCTCGTTCTGTCGGAGCCGGTGGAGGCCTTCAGAACAGGCGGTAGGACCCGACCACCGTGAGCCTTTCGGGGGTGGGCGGTTCAGCCAGCCAGCCTCTGAGGCCCTCCTGGAACGCCTGGAACTCCGGCACGGCTGGGAGGGGATTGTTCTCCTCCTGCGCCAGGGCGAGGAGGATCACGAAGGTGGTGCCGTCGGCCAGCTTGGATGAGGCGTACTGGACACCATCAGGCTGAATTCGCGCGAGTGCGGCGAACAGGGTCTCAAGGGACGTTTCCAGGTCTTTGACGCTTTCTGGCCTGACCTTGGCGCGAACCATCATGACGTTCATTTCTACTCCTTCGCTCCGTTGTGGTCTGGCTGCACCTCAGGTGCAGTCCGTGGTCAGGATCGGGCCTGATGATGGATCACCAGTCGGTGCCTGCGCGTTGCCTCGTGGTGACATTGATCCGGTTCCACACGTTGATAGAAGCGATGGCGAGGGTAAGGGCCGACAGGGCCGCCTCATCGTAGTGCCGGGCCGCCTCGGCCCAGATGTCGTCAGGGACCGGGTCAGGACGGTCGCTCAGCCGGGTGGCCGCCTCGGTCAGGGCCAGCGCCGCGCGCTCCGCCTCCGTGTAGTAAGGGGTGTCTCGCCAGGCCGCGACCGAGAAGATTCGCTCATCAGTCTCCCCGGCTTTCTTCAGATCGCGCGCATGGAGTTCGACACAGACGCTGCAGCCGTTGATCTGGCTGGCCCGCAGGTTGAGCAGGTCCTGAAGTGTAGGTGAGATGGCCGGGTGTTCCGCCGCTTTGGCCAGTGCCAGCAGGGCGGGCATGGCTCCGGGTACGGCGAGTGCAGGATTCGACATTCTGGCTGGGTTCATCTGAACCTCCATAGGATTGGGCCTGTCGGCAAATGATGGATCCAGACGGAAACGCTCAGCGTTTCCCTGGCAGGGTAGGTCAGCTCAGGGCAGTCAGCAGGTGTTCCAGGCGGACGAGGAACCCCGGCCAGGCCACGCTGGCGCCCTGGTAATTGAGTTCGTTCTGCACCTGAAAGCCGGACTGTTCCATGCGGAGCAGAACGCCGCCCGATACGGGCGTCAGGGTCCAGGTCACGACCGTCTCGAGTGTCTGTCTGGCGTCCTGACCTGAGATGTTCCATTGGTAGGAGAGTTCTTCTAGTGGCATGACCGTCTGTACTTGACCTTCTGCGACGCCGTTCCAGTGCGCTTGAGGACCTGTACGGAAGGTGAAGCGGGTGCCGACGACCGGCTGAAAGTCGTTGGGCATCACCCACTGCGCGAGCAAAGAACCTTCCGTCAGCGCGCGCCAGATCTTCTCCCGCGAATGAGGCAGCACCCGTTCGACGATCAGGGATTGCGTCTGGGACGGTAACGTGGTCATTCCTCCATCTTTTCGAGCAGATCCTCCAGACGGTCGAGGCGATGGCTCCAGAACGCGGCGTAATGGTCGATCCAGTCGATCAGGGGCGTGAATCCCTCGATGGTTGCGCGGTACTGGACCGTGCGACCTTGAGGGCGGTCCTGAACCAGTCCTGCCTGCTTGAGGATGCTGAGGTGCTTGGAGACGGCCGGTTGTGAAATGCCAGCCTGGTCCGTGAGGGCCCGGACGGTTTGCTCGTCACCTCGCAGCAGCTGTTCGAGGATGGCGCGGCGGTTTGGGTCGGCCAGAGCCCGGAGCACGTCGTTGGGGCCATTCGGCATGCTATTTTCATAACTCATAGGTTATGTATAACCTAAAAGTTATGAATACGCAAGCGGTAGATCAACCTGAGTCCGCGAAGGTGATGGAGGAGCACCTGGTTTTGCAGTCTGGAGTTTGTTGTCCAGTTCTGGTGGACCTGTCAACGAGAGCCCGACCAGGGCAGAGAAACGAAACGACCCCGCCAGCGGGTGACCGAAGCAGAGGAGCGGGTTCTCCTGACCGTTTCCGCGTTTAAACCTGAACCACCTTCTGATCCTATCGAAGCCGTGACGCCTGGCGGCACTTCCAACCCGTGAGCGGTCAGACGCCACCGCACCAAAGTAAAGGGTGAGGCGCCTTCGACTTCTGACGTTCTTGAGGCAGCGGGGCCTTTGATCAGGCGTGCTTCCGCCGGGTGGCTGTTTCAGGCGGCTGGGCTGCCGTTGCAGCTCCATCACGCTATCCTGCCCGGAAGAGGTGGAGATGAAGGCAGCAGGTCAGTGTGGCAGGCCACGAACGGTAAACCGGGGTTCGGACAAAGGGCATCCTGACCGGCCCCATGGTGGGCCTCGAGTGCTCCGCACAGGGGGTCACCCGTGAAGAACCCGATTGAGAAAGCCCAGCACTTCCGGACATTGCACGTGCCGGGTCACCCCCTGCTCCTGATGAATGTCTGGGATGCCGGCAGCGCTCAAACCGTGGCGTCCGCAGGCGCGCGGGCGCTGGCCACCGGCAGCTGGTCGGTGGCCAGCGCCCTGGGCTTTGCAGACGGTGAGCATACGCCATTGGCCCTGGCCATCGAAAACCTGCGTCGCATCGTGATGGTGACCGAATTGCCGGTGTCGGTCGATCTGGAAAGTGGCTACGCCGAGGTGCCTGAGCAGGTCGGGGAGACCGTGTGGCAGGCCTCCCAGGCAGGAGCGGTCGGCTGCAACCTGGAAGACAGTTTTCCGAGTGACGGGACGTTGCGGGCCTGGCCGGATCAGGTTCTCCGGCTCAGGCAGGCGCGGCAAGCGGTGGGAACGTCCTTTTTTATCAATGCCCGGACCGACGTGTTCTTTCAGGCACCTCCTGAACAGCATGACGAAACCCTGGTCTCTGCCGCCCTCGAACGCGCATATGCCTACGCGGATACAGGGGCGGATGGCCTGTTCGTGCCTGGAGTGGTTGACCCTGGCTTGATCGCCAAACTTGCTGCCGCTTCGCCGTTGCCGCTCAACATCCTGGTGCAGCCGAGTACGCCGTCATTCCAGCAGCTGGCTCAACTTGGAGTTGCCCGCGTCAGCCACGGCCCCGGCCCCTATCGGCTGGCAATGAAGGCGTTGGAGGAGGCAGCCCGAGCCGCGTACGCCTCAGGATGAGCTCATCTGTCCTCTCGACCTCGTCGATACGCTCTCCTGACATCAACTTCCCAGCCCACCGAAGCGGACAGGACAGACTCAGGCCGATGCTCGATGGACGACCAGGCAGCCAAGCCGACGACGCGCAGTCCCCCTGACCTGGAGGTTCCAATGGAGATCCATCCCGTACAAGCCGACACGCTCGATCTGCTCCTGGCCCTGTTCGCGGACTACCAGCGGTTCTACCGGGCCACACCCGACGAAGCCCGCAACCGAGCTTTTCTGACGCGCCTCCTCGCCGACCCGTCCCTCGGGGCTCAATATCTCGCGATCGAAGAGACGCGGCCACTGGGCTTCGCCACGCTGTACCATCCGCTGTCCTCGGTCTCCGCTCGACCCTATTGCCTGCTCAACGACCTGTATGTGGTGTCTGGAGCGCGAGGACGGGGCATCGGCCAGGCGCTGCTCCAGCGCGCGCGTGAACACGCGGCCACGCATGGATTTGCCGTTTTGAGCTGGCAGACCGAGCAGAGCAACGTGACCGCCCAGCGGCTTTATGACCAATTGGAAGCGACGCGCAGCGCGTGGTTCACATACAGCCTTCCCACTGGCGTCTGACCGGATCGACGGCGTGCTCCTCGCCTGGGGACGTCGGTGACACGAACCTCACTCACCCCTCCTGAAGATTGAACTTCAAGATCTACCGCTCTCAAGCCTGTCCATCCTCCCCCGTGGTGCGTTCTGTCCGCAGGCCAATCCCACCGGTGTGGCATCATCAATCCGTGTCTGCACCCAAGTTGATCACGGACCGCCTGATGCTGCGCGGCCACCAGCCGGATGATCTCGATGCCTGCGTGACCCTGTGGCAGGATCCGGCCGTCATCCAGTACACGACCGGACGCCCCCTGACCCGGCAGGACGTCTGGAGCCGGCTGCTGCGCCATCCAGGTCACTGGGCGCTGCTCGGATTCGGGTACTGGCTGGCCTTCGAGCAGGCCAGTGGACGCCTCGTCGGGGAAGTGGGCTTGGCGCGGTTCAAACGGACCCTTTTGGACGAACACCCTGAGCTCGATCCCCTCCCCGAGGCGGGTTGGGTGTTGATGCCCTGGGCCCATGGTCAGGGCTATGCGCGTGAGGCCATGACCGCGGTTCTGGACTGGCACGATCAGCAGCGCACGGAGCAGAGCTTCTGCATCATTCATCCGGAGAACGCGCCGTCTCTGCGGCTGGCGGCGGCCCTGGGGTATCAGGCCCGGTTCAGCGTGCCTGAGGAGGAGCCTCAGTCGACGGTCCTCTTCCGGACCCATCCAGGATCTGCAGGAAGGTAGGAACAGCTAGCTTCTATATCGATGTGTGTTTGCCGTCCCTTGTCCTCGCGTCCAGCGGAGACACGAAGCCAACAGGCAGACATGTGTGGTGGTTCTTCAGCTGCTGCATCATCTGGGCCTGCGCCAGAACACCAGAGGCCCGTTCCCATGAGAGCCTTCCGGTAACCTGAAGCTGGTCTCGTCGGTACCAGGCCTGGAGAGCGGATGGAGAACATCAGCGTAGAGTTCTGGCGAAGTTGCTTGACATGAACCGAGGTCCAGGGCTGAGACTTGCGCCATGACCGAGAGAAATAAGCCGTTCGGTATCGCTGAGGTCGCAGCACAGACAGGTCTGGCCCCCGACACGCTGCGGTATTTTGAACGCCAGGGGGTTGTGCCTGCTCCCCGGCGGGACGACGCGGGACGCCGCCAGTACACCGCAGCCGACACCGAACTGATCCGCATGCTGGTCCATCTCCGGGAAACTGGGATGCCGCTGGCAGATATCGCTCAGTTCACCGGCGCCGACGACAACGTCGGGGATCCGGCGAAACTCAGGCTGGAGCTGCTCATAGCCCATCTCCGCCGCGTCCAGGACCGCCGTGCGGCTCTGGACCGCGCCCTCGATGTGATCACCAGGAAGATCGCGGACTACACCGACACCACAGTGGACTCGCCGGAACTTCTCGACCGGCCGGACACCAAGGTGGCCTTCAGCGTTCGGGGTGAGGGACCGTTGGTTTTTCTGGTCGGCGCACTGGCCGGTCGAGCCGGCTTTGCAGCACTGGCCGACGAGCTCGCTGGACGGTTCACCGTTGTCAGCCACGATCCGCGCGGCATAGGTGCCAGCCGTGCGACCCCCGGAATGGCGGCACCAACGCCTGAGGTCCTGGCCGAGGACCTGGCCGCACTCGTCGACGCCTTCACCGGCAGCCCGGCCCTCTTCTTCGGGACCAGCGGTGGAGCGGTGACCGTGCTCGAACTGGCCAGACACCATCCGCACCTGGTTGGGCTGGCCGTTGTGCATGAGCCGCCCCTGGTGTCGCTCCTGAACGCCCCGGACCTGGCAGGCCGCGCCGCCGCCGCATTCGCGATGGCGGACGTCGATCCTCAGCGAGCTGTGCAGGAGTTCTTCGACCTGAGCGGTGCAGCGCATCACACTGGCCCGGGTCAGGTGCCTCCCGCGCACATGCAGCTGCCGAAGTTGCCCCCGGAAGAACTCGACAAGAACCATTATTTCCTGGGACAGATGGCTGGCCCCACCGTCTTTTACGATCCCGACATCGAGGCTGTCCGTCAGGTACCGGTGGTCCTGTGCGCCGGCTCGCTGAGCCATCACCAGATGGCACGCCGGGCGCCCCATGCCCTTGCCGAACGGTTGGGGCGATCCCTGATCAACATGCCCGGCAACCACGTCGGTGCAAGCGCTGAAGCTGCAGCGTTCGCCCGCGCGCTCGTTCCGCTCCTTGAAGTCTGAACACGGTTGTATCTCTTAAACTTCAGGCTCTCCCTGGGCGACTGTTGCCCGCGTCCAGTGCGCATTTTCGATCGGTTCTTCTGGCTGGTGCGGATGCGTTCGTGTGAGTGGATGAGAGGTGTTCGGTTCAGGGTGCAGATTCAGCTCTGGCGTTTGGCTCCAGGCTGCTGTCGTGCCTGACACCGTGTGGAGTGGTGAGATGGCTCGACATGGCCGGTGCAACGCGCCGTAGAGCTTCTCTGCTGGCGATCGACTTTCACAGATTCGGGCGCTCCAGCTTGGCACAGTCAAACCGACCCTGCAAATGGCCATGGACCACGATTGGCCGCTCTTCCAGCCGGTTGAGCCTGTGGAGTGCCCTGGTCATGACCCGGCCTCTCGAAGAGCGGGCTGAGCAGGTGCCTTCTCAGGTCGTCTCGGCAGCAGGAACACCAACAGGAAACTCAATGCGTAGGCAACAAACTGGAAACGCAGGGTGTAGAGGATGGCCGCCAGGAAGTTCTCTCGGCGGACTTCGGTGCCCGCCGAGACAAGGGCTACGCTGACGGGCCGAACGACGGCTTCTGGAAGTGCGCCTGTTAGGGCGCAGCTTGCTGGTACCGTGTTCAGGTCGACCTGATTAAAGCGGTCATGGATGCAGCTGGTGAAGCCGGTGGTGATGGCGTTTACGGTGGGCACAGGGAGCCGGGCCGCCCGAAGAGAGGTTTCCAGGCTGGACCGTACGTTCGCTCCCGCTGTGTCTGCACCGGAGGCCAAGTGGCTGAACAGCAGCACTCCCATGATGGCCACGCCCAGGGCACTTCCTACCTGCTGCATGGTCGCCAGTACCCCGGAAGCGCTGCCGGCGAACACCGGATCCACCCGCGACAGGATCACGCTCTGCAGCGGCGCGGCCACACAGCCGAAGCCCAGCCCGCTGACGATCAGCGCTGGAATCAATTCATAGCCCTGGTAGTGGAGGGCGGAGACGTTCAGGATCAGCAAGGTGCCGACCAGTCCGGCCATCAGCAGGACCGTGCCGAGCGTGAGGAGGTTGCGCCCCAGGCGTCTACCCAACCGGGCTGACAGCAGCGAAGAGCAGGCGATCGAGATCTGATAGGCGATCAGCAGCAGCGCCGCCCGGGTCGGTCCGTAGCCCAGCCCGGTCTGCAGAAACAGGCTCATGGCGACAAAATATGACAGTACGCTGCTCTGGAACACGAAGGCGATGGCCGCGCCCACTGTGAATGAGCGGTCCGAAAACATTGTGAGCTGCACCAGCGGTGTTCTGTCCTGGTTCAGCAGCCGGCGCTGGTAGAGCACAAAGAGGCCCAGAAGCACCATGCTCAGTGCCAGCAGCCCGAACACCCAGCCCGGCCAGCCCTGGTCCCGGCCTTCAACCACCGGGTAGATCAAGAGGCCCAGACCGAGTGAGAGCAGGGCCACTCCTGGTACGTCCGACCGCGCGCCGCCCCTGATTTCGATTCGGGCAGCACCCGCGAGGCCCACAGCAACGCCATGACGCCGACAGGCACGTTGACCAGAAAGATGGGCCGCCACAATGAGCCGAAGAGGTCGGCGTCGATCAGCAGCCCGCCCAGCAGCGGTCCGGCAATGATGCCCAGCCCGATGACCGCTCCCTGAAAGCCAAAAGCGCGGGGCCGCTCAGCGGGCGGAAAGAGCACTTGAATGAAGCTGCTCACCTGCGGAAACAGCAGCGCCGCTGTCATGCCCTGCACCACCCGGAAGACGATCAATGACAGGGGTGACCACGCCAGCCCACAGAGGGCCGAGGTGACGGTAAATCCTGCCAGACCGAGCAGGAACATCCGGCGGCGGCCATAGAGATCGCCTAGCCGCCCTCCTGTGATCAGCAGTACGCCGTAGGCCACGGTGTAGCTGGTGAGAACGAACTGCACCTGGGCCGAGCTGGCGTGCAGGTCGCGCTGAAGCGTGGCCAGCCCGTTGGTGACGATGCTGGTGTCCAGCAGCACCATGAACAGGCCGATCAGCAGCACCTGCAAAATCCGCCAGCGGGCGGGATCGGACCAGAGACCGTGCGACTTAAGGGTGAGCGTCTGATCGGGAGGAGTTGAGACCGGGTCGGACACAGCGGAAGGTTTGGTCATGAGATCTCCAGACATATGTCTGTATTGACATATGGTGCTGTTGGCGTAGAGCGCGTGTTGGATATCAAGAGCTGTCAGCAATAAGGATTTCACGGTCGCACGAGGCCACGCAGCGGGCGACTCAGGTCCATGTCACACCATCGGTGGTCTCCCGAGCCGCTCGAAGTCTCTCGAACGGCATCTGCTGCGTCTCAATCAAGCAAAGGTTCGCGGGGCGTACCCACCCCTCGGCAGCACGTGGGTGGCCTAAACATCGCAACCTTGCTCCTCAAACATCTCGGGGAGATACCGTTGCATCTGCTGCCACCAGGCATGCACCACCTCCAGATCAAGCTGAAGTTCGGTACTCGCCCATGTGTTGAAGGCTCTGGTATTGCCCTGGTCTGCTGATCGCCTTGACCAGCAGACGCCCACCCTGACCGTCTTGCAGGCTTGCTGGACGACCTTGAAACAGCAGGCCCAAGGTATCCTCCAGGATGTGCGACTTCCTGCCGCTTAACTTCTTCTTGCCATCAACTCCTCGTCCCAACAACTTCGGTGAATGCGGCTGATTGACGATCGGTCACCGCAGCATGGGCATTGACCGAACGGCCGGTGCACATACGCTACTGGTCTCGAAGAGCTGTGTTGATTTCCTCCTGGACACCATTGAGCCGTATGACACGGAAGTTGTTGAGCACCGTCTGTCAAGGTTGAACCTCGTGAGGTAGGGCGTGCCAGACAATGCCTCCTCGCAGAACGTAGAAGATGGCCTGCAAAATCAGGCGACGCTGCCAAGTTGGCGGCGTGCCACAACCCGATCTGGCCGGCTCGACTGCTTGAAACGTATTCCACTCAGCCTCCGTGAGGCTGAAGTCATACGTCTTCGCAAGCATGAACCCACGATGCGAACCAACCCGTTGAGCGACGTGAAATCCAGAGCGCACCCTAGTGCTTGCGTACCGATTTTTCAATATAGATACATGGAGGAAATCTCTAAGGTAATTGTGCCCCGTACGCTCAGCGATGTCCTGCTAGAGCTCCTGGCACGCGGCGAACACTCCGGCTATGCCCTGATCCAGCGCCCGAAAGATCCGGTCGGTGGGGTTGCCCCTGATACTGCGGAGTTGAAATGAAGTCGCTGCAGCGTGCGGTTCGAACTCGAGCGGCGGCAAATCCCCGAGCGTCGAGCGGCGGTGCTGGCGGTGATAGAGGCTGGTTGAGACGGGACCGAAGAATGACTTACCGCGAATAGGGGTTGACGATTTGAAGGACTTCCGGTCACGTAGCGAGGTATCGAAATTTGAGGTTGTGCGCGAGGACCAGCAGCGCCACCTTCAGCCGACGGAAGAAAAGCTGACAGACCGTCAGCTTATGTACTCAACCTCTCCGCTATCTTTGGACCGTGAGACACGAGCGAAACCAGCCGCTGATCGGCGAGAATTTAGGTCGGCTTATGGTAAGTGGCGGGTCGGAGGATGATCTACGGCTTGCCTTATCAACATCCGGAGTAGCCCTTAACGAGAGTGCCGAGCTGCTTCTTGCCCGGCCAGAGATCCTCATGCCTGAGCCTGTTGAATTGTCCTTGGTGGCTGTCACAATTGCTGCCCTTGGACTCGGTGGCGGAGGATGCCTTGAAGAGGTATTCGCAGCAGCTATGGAACAAGGCCTTGCGCTCTGCCCACTCGCCACTGCAGTACATCTGCGGTTGGTGCATACCGAACGCGAGTCGAGTGATCCCGAGCTCCGGCGGCAACAGCCACCAGAGGGTGCCCTCAAAATTGCGAGCCCAATACTGGATCCACACCTCGAGATTCCAAAAGGTTTCTACCTGCGCACGGTCGAGGGGCAGCGGTGGCTGCGCGGTTATTGGTGCAGTCTGGATTTTGTCCTGCCGCCAACGATGACCTATGTGTTCGCACACGCAGGAGACGGGGAATACTTCACCGCGAATGGGGGTTGACGGCTGGAGGGATTGCCGGTCAAACAGCGAGGTCTCGAAATTTGAGGTTGTGCGCGAGGACCAGCAGCGCCACGTTCAGCTGCAGGCTCAGCATCATCGTGACCTAACCCCCACCTCATTCCCGATCCGACCAGCGTTGAAAAGGTCGTCTCAATGATCCTGCGCGCAGCCGCATATTCTTCCAGCTCGGACCTTGCTGCTCAGCATTCCTGTTCGGCAGCGCGAGGTACGTCCCAGATTGGTATCCCTTGTCCCCGATCTGTTGTGGTCCGCTATACGCGGGCCAATCCCTGTTGATGATGCAGCCAACAGTGAAATCGTGCAGATTGGCCGGGTGGACTTCATACCTGGCGATCTTGCCGTTTAAAGTCGTCCACGCATGGAGCTTGAGACCGTAGACCGGTCCAGATGTTCCGAACCCGTGCGCTGCTCCCAAGAATTTGCAGCGTGGAGCTCGCTTGAAGGTGCTCATGCGAGCGGCTCGGAGTCAGTCACCACGGAATCCAGCTTCTGGACTTTGACACTGAGACGCTCGATCACCGGCGTCAAGCGGGCCAGTCGAAGACGGGCCTGGACTTCCGAAGGAAACCAGGCAACGTGGTTCGGCTTTAGAAAACGCCACCAGCCGCGGAAATACACGATCTTGTAAATGCGCTGAAGGAGGTCTAGCGCGATCAAGTGGGCATCTGAAATGTTCTCGTGGTCGTGCAGCAATTTCACAGGCATTTGGGGTTCCAACCAGACGGTCAGTCGCTGGAAGCCATGGTGGATTGGCAGTGAGCAGAAATTGGGACGACATATGAGCACCGTCCCTTCTGCGTCTCTGACGCAGTTTTGTCAACCCCTGTTCGCGGTGACTAAATGATTGTGCTGCGGGAAACTTGGAGTGATGGATCGCCGTGCGTACACGAGTGCTGCGGAAGACAAGACGTACCACTCCGGGCTCCCGTATCTGGCGTCTAATCCAAAGGATGCCCCGTGGCAGGAGGTGCTCAATGCGCGATTGTGGCTGAGCCGTACAGGGCGCAATGGGCCTTTCTGCCACATGCAGTAATGATCCGCAGCCAGGCGGAGTGGTGGTTCGACGCGGGGGACTTCGAGAACGCCATGCATGACCTGCGCCTGCTGAGTCGCGTTCAGTAGCAGCCTGGTGGTGAGGCCACGGCGATCATCATAGGCAGTCGGACACTGCAAAGCGGGCAGGCCCCGTACGGGTGCCGTTCTGCCCGAGATGCACCACGGAGAGTGGGCATCGCGCGGGGTTCGATGGTGCGTGCGAAGAAGCGCAAGGGCACGAAGGTCCACCTTGCAGTGGATACGCTTGCTCACCTGTTGACGTTGACCACGTCGCCCGCCAATGAACAGGACCGGGCCCAGGTGGAGGCGCTGTGTCACCGCGCGCAGGAACGCACTGCTGGGATACTGGAGGTAATGTCTACGGATCAGAGTTACACCGGCGAACACGCGCCTGAGGCCGTGCGTAAAAGTAACATCGGGTTGGTTGTGTTGAAGCGTCCGGACGCTCTCGTGAATTCGTGGTGCTGCCAAAACGTTGGGTGGTCAAGCGTTCGTTCGCGTAGCTGTCGCGCTTTCGTCGATTGGGCCGGGGTCTGGAACACCTCTCCTCGACCCTGATCGGCTTTTAGAGCATTTGCTTGTTCAACTGTTAAAGAAACCTCCTTTGGCGATACTGCTTTTATCGCTCCAGTACGTTATTTTCTTGTGCTGCCCGGGCATTGAAGCACATCGCATTTTTATGTCAATTGCTCTATTTCGTCGCCGCCTGCGTTCTGTTGCTGACCAGACTCAGGTCCGTCCCTGGAGAGCCAGTCCACCCGCCTCTATCTCCATCTGCGCATGACCGGGTCCCCAAAAGTTCCCACTGTCCCAACGAACAGTTGTGGTGTTCAGGGTACGCTCAGGGGCTTGGCATCCGGGCAGTATGTGGTGGAGCAACGGCAGGGCCGCAGTGTGGGGTTGAGGAGAGGTCGGCGAGCAGAGGGCACGCATCCTCTGCCCCGGGCTGGTGGAGGTAACTCTACCCGCAGCCGAGCTCCGCTTCGATTCGAGGGGCAATGGAGCACACCGAAAGGTCAGTGAACACGCGGGGTCCTGGCCATGTTCAGGCCTCCTCAGGGGCTTGTTCGGGAGCTTCTTCTAGGGCAGCCTGTCGCTGCAGTTGGAGATGGCGTGCGTCCAGGGTCCCTGGTTGCAGGGCTCCCCCGTTGACCTGCCGAACGAAGAAGGCCCCGAATGACTCTGTAGGGTCGGTACGTGTCAGCAGCAGGGCATGAACCAGGGCAGCCAGGACATGCATCCCTTCGTCTTCCTGTTGAAAGCGTGTCCATGCGGGGCGCGCCACTCCCAGTTGCTCGCAGACGGCCTGATCGAGGGCGCGGACGCAGCCTTCCTCGATGAACCCATCCCAGGTGTTGTAGCCGTATCTGGGGTTGTGGTTGTCGAACCGGTCTTTCAGGAACGGGTCGGCTCGGAGAGCGCTCACGGCCCCGCGGATTTCAGGGGCGTCAAGGTCATAGGGCGGGTGCATCAGCTCGTGCGCAGCGACCAGTACATTCGTTTCGGTTGGCCAATGCGCGGCAGTGATGAATTGATTCCCGGCCAGCTTCATTCCGTGTGGCGCCGTCAGCCCCAGCACGATCACTTGGATGACCTCCTGTTCAGTGTGCCGGCCCAGCTGGCGTTCAACCTCAGAGACCACGTCGTACTGTTGCAGGGCCTCACGCAGCTGGAGAACTGCCTTCTCAATCTCCGGCCAGATGGACGCGTTCCAGTGCTCTTCGAAGCCTGCTCCATTCAGACTGTGGAGGACGACTCGGAGGTCCGGGAGGCTCTTCTCGAACGTCAGCCAGCGTTCCTCATCAAAGTAGGGAGTGTCCAGCAGGGCTGCGCGCAGTGTTTCTGGTGAGCTGAGCACCTGAAGGACATCTGTGAGCGATTCGATCCGCTGTGTTGAGACGATGGGACAAAAAAGTGCGCTCATGATGAGTTTTTGTTCGTCCCGGACTTCGGTGATGAGTCGTTGGAGGGCCTCAAGCGCCTCGGGCCTTAGGCGCGAGAGCCAGTGTTCGGCTTCTTCCGGTCGGTACCGGGTGTAGAACTCGTCACCGGTCAGAAGATTCAGCAGGCACAGCGCGTCCAGTCCGCTCGAAGTGCGGACCGTCCAGGATGTTCTGAAAGCCGTGGAGCGTTTTGTGGTCATTTGAACCTCCGGGGCTGCGTTCAGGTGGCGCCCACAGGCAGGGTCGGCGCTATGCTACATCGAATGCCAGAGGCCGATTCATGTAGCTTGCGCATCATTTCGGACCCGGCCGCAGCGGGTTTCCTTTCGGACCCGGGAACGGTCATGTTCATCACTCCGTTCTTGGCGCGTGACGCGACGGTGACCGAGGCAGCAGAGGCGCTGGGCGTCCAGGGCAGCGCGATGCTGTACCGGGTGCGGCAGATGATCCGGCTCGGGCTGCTCGTGGTCAGCTGGGCTGAACCACGCGCAGGACGACCGATTCGGCACTACCGCAGTGCGGCCGAGGGGTACTTTGTTCCGCTTGAAGTGACCCCGTATGAAACCTCTCAGGCGCAGTTCCTGCGCCGCGAACGACATCAGCATCAGGTGTTCGCGGAAGCGCTGGCCGCGACACGCAGCCGGCGCCAGCGAGGTTGGGGAATTCAGGTGCGGCGCGATCCGGGTGGAAGTGTGCTGATCAGCGCGACTCCTCAGCCGCTGGTGGAGCACCAGGTTAACCACCAGATCATGTCCGCCGAACCGTTCAGTGTCTGGTCCAACGTCACGCTTCGGCCGGAATCGGCCAGCGAATTAAGCGGGCGTCTGCAGGCCCTGGTTGACGAATACATCTGGGATGGGGCGACGGAGGGCGGGGAACCCTATGTGCTACACATCGGCCTGGTGCCGCGCCAGATCAGCACTGAGAAGGAACCTCAACGCCCAAGACGATCTCGACGAAAACAGGGGTAGAACAGGAAATCTTTCCGGGGTGACCGGTACCTGAGGTGGGCCTGCTCGCGTTCTGGCCACCGGACTGTTCCGTGAGGGGGCAGTTTGGACTTCTCCGAATGAGCGAGGGCCCACCCTTGGCCCTGGACTGCAGAACCCCTCACCACCCGGCAGGTCACGCGTCAACGCGAAGGCAGGCAGGAGGCCGCAGGCAGTACCGTCGTCATCCGACGAGGCGATTGCTGGCTTCGAGCCGAGGTGGATGACCAAACGTTGCAACTCTCCATACAGCCCGGCCATCCGTACCTCTCACGTCCTGACCTGGGCAGGCAGGGACAGTGGTCGGATCGTCAGCAGGTTCTGGGGTTCAACAAACGAGGTGGATTCTGCCGCCTTGACCGCTCCAGGGTCCTCTCTACCCCTCCACAAAAAGTCGGTGACGGACTCCGTGAGCGGCACGAAAAGGCCAATCGTCCTCGGGTTGCGCTGCGCTGTGTCTGCCGTGCAGAATGGCGACGGAGATCGGTTCTCCAGCACTCCTTGTGCATGATCAGCGCGGCTGGGCTTCCTGTTCTGGTGGGCCACTGAGACGCTCTGGTTGTAGATCCTCACACGGTGGGGATGGTCCGGTCGGCAGACTGTAGGCCAGCACGGTCAAGACAGATTCCCCGCTTCTGCGGGGATGATCCTCCCAGTGGCATCGGCGCAGACCATCTCGCCAAGCTTCCCCGCTTCTGCGGGGATTTTTTCTGCTTTGGTGATGGTTCGCCCCTCTGCAAGGCGGAATGGGGGTCGTGTGGTCAAGTCACTTCTCTGTTCTGGCCTGGTCTGTTGTACGTGCCTTCCAGGAAGAACGGGTTCGGTTTACGTGGGTGTCCAGAGAGTGAGTAGACTTCGGCTGGTCTCCATGACGCTTATAAGGGACAGATGACACGGTTCTGCAGTTGGAGCCACGCTAAAGACGAGAGGGCCTCTCCGAGCACCCTGCCTGAGAAGAGCTGGATTCCTGTCGCAGCGCGGCACGGCCTGGCCGCGCCCCGACTGACCCATCCCGCCTCTCTGTCTCCTAGGAACGACAAGGGCGTGGCGGTCGTTTTCTACGTTCAATGGCCGGGTCTTTCGCTGCTGTGCATGCGGTTTCCGTTGCATTGGGCCGTCGACAACGGATCGTTCGAGGAGGCTGGGTTCCCTGCGCCGTGGAGCGCTGGGTCTGGAGTTTACTGGGAGGTATGGGCTCAAGCTCTGGCCCAGGTAGATCGGAGCTGTTCGTACCGGGCTTTGATGACCAAAGCGTTGGAAAGTCGGTTCAGGCCGAAGGAGAGCAGGATGGCACCTGTGGTGTCGAGCAGATGCACGCCGATTCTGTCGGCGTAGAGGAATGAGCCAACCCGAATGGCGAGGAATGCCAGCCAGAGGAGGATGCCGGCCGGCACCAGGCGATAGCGGAGGAGACCGTGGTCCGGCTTGAACTGGGTGGCCATTCCCATCACGGCGCCGGTGCTGAGGACGAGGACGACTTCGGCCAGAGCCACTTCGAAGATACGGGGCGTCAGGGGTTCGCCGTGGAGAGCGTCCCATCCCATCCAGAGGGCGCCTGCAGCGAGGATCATCAGGGGTGTTTTCAGGAGCCTGGCGATGTCCGCGCTTCTCCAGAAGAACTGCCGGATGATCAGGGCGACGATGCCCAGAACGACGAGCAACGTATCGAGTGAGCCTGTGTGGGAGGACATAACTGAATCTCCTTTACATCACATGTAATGTATCTTTTGAGATGCATTACATGTGATGTAAAATCAAGGCTATGGATGCTGCTCAGCTGTACCGACTTGCCCGACACCTCCGTGAAATCGCACTGGACGCCACCAGCAACAGCCAGGAAGAGCGTGTTTCTGCCAGTGAACTGGCCATCGTCGAGGATGTCGCGCGGCACTCACAGTCCGCTATCGGCGACATTGTCAGACGAACAGGTCTGTCCCAGAGCCTCGTCTCCCGCATCGTCGCCTCTCTGCGAGATGCCCAGGTCTTCACGACCGAACCCGATCCGGCTGATCGGCGGAAGATGCAAGTCAGCATCAATTCTCAAACCCAGCTCCAGATCTTCCGGGAACGGGGCGGTCGGTCTATCGAAGCGGCGCTTCGACAGGCACTCCCCCACCTCATGCCCCAGGACCTGACCGAGACCGTGGGCATGCTCGAACGACTCTCGGCCCACTTCGCGCATCCGCCAGCCTGATCTTTCAGCCTGAAGGGCAGGCTGAACCGCCCACTGCCAGTCCTGCATCAGCCTGGTTGTGGCTCAGGGTGTCGACTGACTTGCGCTCTGTACCCGACACGGGCCGACAACCGTTTGGTTTCCTTCAAGTCAAGCTGCAGGTCTTCGAGCCCGTATTCCGCCAGTGCCGGCACGGCCAGGTCGAGAACAGGCCACTCCGTGTTGGGCCCGAGGGCGTTCTTTGACACCAAGGTGGGTTCGTCCATCACCTGAACGCCTGTGTGTTCATCACAATAAATGTCCGGGGCGAGGGCGCAGCAGTCCACTGTTTCAGCTGAGCTGGCTTCAGGCTGTGCAATCGGGGTCTGCGCCTTTCGTAGTGACTGATCGGGCGCTCAAGCGTGAGGAGAGCGGCCTGAGCGCCGGCCAAGGCTGCCGCCCAGGATCAGCTGGAATGCAGCTTCTGCTATGCGTCGAGGTCCACCGGAACGGGGCCGAACAGGGTAACTTGCAAGCCTTCCGGGTCCAGTACCCGGGCGTTCAAGGACTGCCATGGGGTGACGACGGCTGGATTCACCAGCGTGCCGCCCGCACTCGAGCCGCGCATGACGGCTGGTGCCGGGTCTTGGAAGCCCAGGGCCAGCCGGACCGGACCGGAGACACGCCGCCCCACCTCGACCTGGTCAATCACGCCGGCCTGTCCCTCATCCACAAGTTCCAGTGTGGCCCGTCCCGCTTCCAGAATGACCACGCGACCCTGGGGAGATTCCCAGGCCTGGACCGCGTCGCTTCCCAGGAGCTGTTGATAATAGGCTTTCACGAGGTCGTAGTTTTTGACCGTCAGCACCAGGCGCAATTCTTGGACATCAGGAGAAGTAGTCATGGACGTATTGTTCGCGCCGCGCTGCAAAAAGTCCTATGCTTTCTGAACCTCGGATTGATTCAGTATAGTGATGGATCATGGTGGAGTTGCGGCTTCTGAGAGCGTTCGTTGCCGTTGCGGAAGAACTCCACTTTACCCGGGCGGCCGAGCGCGTGTTCCTCACCCAGCCTGCACTCACGCATCAGATCCAGCGGCTGGAAGCGGAACTCGGACTGCGTCTCTTCGACCGCACGAGTCGCCGCGTGGACCTGACACCCGAAGGGCAACAGTTGCTGGTACTAAGCCGCGAAGTCCTGGGCACGCTCGACCGGGGCCTGACGGAACTGAGGGCCACCACTCAACCACGTGTCCTGCGCCTGGGCTACACCGATTACCTGGGGTACACCCCGATTCCTGAAGCAGTTCGTCTGTATCAACGAGCGCATCCCCAGATGATGTTCGAGCATGTTGAGGGGACGACACAGGAGCAACTCGATGGCCTGGCCTCAGGCACGCTGGACATCGGCTTCTTCATCGCCGCGCAGATCAACGTGCCAGGCGTGCGGTCCAGCCGCCTGTGGAACGAGCCGCTGCTGCTCGCCCTGGCGGAGGGGCACCCGCTCGCGGCGCAAACTCAGCTGCCCTTCGCCGCGCTGCAGGATCAGCGGTTGCTGCTCAACGCACGGGAAACGCATCCACAGATGTACACCTACCTTCAGGAATTGTTCCGGAGCACAGGCGTTTATCCACAGCTGCTGGTCAATACCCTGCCACGCATCCACTCTTTCGGTGGGGTGATGCGTCTCGTGGCTGAAGGTATGGGGGGATTTCTGACGGTGAAGTCGATGGGTGTCACCAAGTTTCCAGGCGTTCGTTTCCAGTCCCTGGTAAACCCGGAGCCTCAAGTGCCCTTTCGCATGGCGTGGCGTTCGGGGCTGGCTCCGGACACGCACGAAACGCTCCTGCAGACCATCCGGTACCACACCGCCCAAGTCGGGTGGCCGAAATGACCTGAGCAGGTCCAGGCCGGAAGAGGGATGGGCTCCGCTGGAGACTGCTGGGCAGTGCTGGCAGGTCTGGTCAGTTCTCGCAGATGCGGAATGTCTTCAGCGCTGCCGCCCCGCGCGATCCGGGAGCAGCGGTATAGGTCATGAGCCGCTCTCCTTGCTGATCGGGCAGATGAAGCACTTCGAAGTTCAGGGTGAAGGCTCCGGCGGATGGGTGACTGAAGGTCTTCTCCCCGGTCTGGCAGGCCTCGATGGCCTGCCCCGCCCACAACTCGGCAAATTCCGGGCTTTGCGCCTCTAAGGAACGGATCAGCGCGGTCATCGCGTCATCTTCTGGGAAGCGTCCAGACGCCAGTCTCAACGAGGCGACAGCGCGGGACGCTTCCTGCCTCCACTGCGGGTAGAGCGCGCGTGTCGGTTCGTCCAGAAAGATCAGGCGGGTCAGGTTCGGCCGCGAGGCCGCGTCGTTGGGCGCCGCGAACGGCAGGCGGGGCACGAGGAGGGTGTGGCCCATGGCGTTCCACGCGAGGATGTTGGTGTACCGGTCCATGATCACCGCTGGCACACCAAGAAGCGCATCCAACAGTTGCCGCAGTCCAGGCCGGACATCGCCGGCCGGTTGTTCGGACGGCCCCGGGTGATGGGTCCGGGAGAGATCAAACAAATGCTGACGTTCAGCCTCGCTGAGGCGCAGGGCACGCGCCAGGCGAGTCAGCATCTCCACGGACACCTGGACGGGATAGCCCTGTTCGAGCCGGGTGTAGTAGGTCGGGCTGATCCCAGCGGCCATCGCCAGCTCCTCGTGCCGGAGTCCAGGCACCCGGCGCGCGCCGTAGGAGGAGAGCCCCACGTCCGAAGGTTGCAGACGAGCGCGCCGGCTTTTTAGGAAGGTGCCGAACACCCCGGCGGCCTGAGCTTCATTCATCTCGCTATTGTGGCGTGTCGAGCTGCGTCTTCCCAGTCCTGAGCGTGCCTACCACTCGTGATGGTAGGCACGCTCGGCCCATCCCTGCAGGATGGCTGGCTACCTTCTGAATCAGAGCGCAGCCTAGGCCCCATGAACGATCTTTTCATTGAAGGCGGACGTCATGTCCTCAGCTGACACGGCACTCCGGTCGGCAACATTGACCGGTCGCGAACGTCAGATTGGAATGCACCCTGATCGCCGGACCAACAGGCAAGTCACTTCTAGGCTGAATGATAGCGGGCGGCGAACTCGGCAGGTGGCACATAGCCGAGACTGGAATGCAGGCGTTCA